>Ga0115557_1001116_pt1 | contig 18509 bp, 10 predicted proteins | sample COGITO_mtgs_1104_FD_87280 | JGI IMG/M metagenome (GOLD analysis project Ga0115557, IMG submission 87280) | Pelagic marine microbial communities from North Sea - COGITO_mtgs_110421 | ecosystem: Environmental > Aquatic > Marine > Epipelagic | place: Germany:Helgoland, sampling site Kabeltonne...
ACATATAACTAATAGTAGTCGCTTTTCCTGTATTCCACCTGCCAATGTCTTGGTTGAACGCAGAAGCTCCGTAAAACATTTCGCTCATATCAGTCACTTGCGCTGTGTTCCAATTCCCAATGTCACCGTTGAAAGTACTTTTACCGCGAAAGCCTTGAGAAGCACTTCCAGTCCATCCACTCATATCGGTTACCAAACTCACATCCCAATCAGGCATTGACCCATACTCACTAGAGGAACATAAACCATCAACTGGGTTCGTTCCTAAACACGTCTCAATAGCCGAATGAAAATTACTATCAGTTATTTGTGTGACAGCGAGTGCCTTTTCTAGCGTTCCTATCACTGCGAAAACAAGTAATAACAAACCCTTTCTGTTTATCTCTATCATTTCACCAACTAACGAAGAACAGTGAGAGCAAGGAGTTTCTTTTGCCTTTGAGCTTTTTTTGTTCGCCATCTTCTAAAAACCAAAAAAAAGAGAACGGAAACAAAAGTTAGATACCAAAAACAAAAGAAAACAACGACCTCAACACACACACCCGCGCTCCCGTAAACCCCCGCGACCCCATTAACTCCGAGAAGACGCTTCTTTCACGAACTCAACGAACTTACGCGACAAACGAACCCCCCACCCGCAACTTATACTAACGTCCGCAACTTCGGGAACTTTTCGCGACTTTTGGAAAAAAAACGACGACGACGACGACGATTAAAATCCTACTTTCTTTTCTTTACTTACGAGTGTTGCCGAAGGCGACTTTCGTTGATTAAGAGAAATAACGGAGTAGACGAAGTGTTGATACTTCTTTTTACCGCGTTAGGGCACGAGTACTTGTTTGAAAGTTCCGTCGCGCGCGTTTAAAAGTGAGGTTATTTATTCGGGAAAGATTCTAATTGTCGAAGAGACACACGACAAAAAGAAGGAGGAGGTCAACCAAAAAATGTGCGAGCGCGAGCGTTCATCGGGTTTTTTGTCAATTATCTGCTTTTTTTCGAATCCATCGAGCGAGAAACGAAACGCTTTCTCCTTCAGTTCGCAAAGAAAGAAAGACCGCAGAAAACAACGACCATTTTAAGTCGCGTTACGTGAAGAAGAGGAGAAAGAATATCCAATTTGTTGCTTCTTACTTCTTAAATAACGCTTTCATAGAATACTACCACTACTAAACTACTACTACTCACAAGAAAGAACGAGCAGAACGAGCAGTGCGAGAAGACGCTTTCTTCGAGCAAAGAGAGAGAGAGAGAGAGAAGCGCTTTTTGTTCTCGCGATAGAAAAGCGCGCGTTGTGTCCTCGTCGCATCATCACGGAAGCGCTTTTTATATTCCAATTTGCTGCGCGTGTGCCGGAAAAAAAGCGAACGTAACGCGCGAGAATAAAGAAGAGAAAGAAGAAAAAAGTCACATAAAAAGGTTCCGTTCGCGTGCCGCGCGGGAGTGGGAAAAGGTCTTTTCGTCGCCGTTCGAAAGCAGACCTGCGGCGAGAGAAACATCTGGTGCCGAAAGATATAATTATTCTTCCGCAAAATTTGAGTCAACTTTCGTGCGCAAATGAACAGTCGAGAGGGAATAAACGAGGAAAGGGTGCCCACATCGATACCGTCCCAAAAAATGACGATTCAGACGACTTCTTTATCGGAGAATAACAACAAGGAGAATAACAACATCGACAGCAGTTTTATCGTCGTCGCGGGGAAGATGAGCGCGTCGGGATCCGCGGCGACTTCTGCGACTGCCGCGATTGCTGCGACCGCCACTAATTCGTCGCCGAAATCATCGCGAAAGACGAAGCGCTGGTTTTCTTTTGTTTTGGAAAACATCGAACGCGACGCGCGATTCAGAACGATGTGCACGGAGACGCTGAATAAAAGGTTGCAGAAAGCGTACGAGAAATTGACGAAAAGAGAGACGCAGGCGCATAATAAGGAGTGGATTTTGTTGAAAATGGCGAGATTCGTGTTGGAAACCAACAACGCCGCCGGGGAGGAAGAACGAGAAGAAGAAGAAGAAGAAGAATACAAAGAAGAAGAAGAAGAAAGAGAGGCGGTGAAAAACTCGATGTTTGCGCGACTGAGACAGATTTTGGAAGAGACGGTTGAAAGCGAGCGAGAAGAAGAAGGGCACACAAGAAATGTACCCGCGCCGTCGTCGTCGAATAATAGCAATTATAACAACAACTTTCGCAAGAACAGGAAACGAAAAGTGACGACGAAAGAACGTGAAGAAAAGACCGCTGCCGTTGCTGCAGTTTCATCTACCACTATGATTCCTCTCCAGTGCTCGAGAAATGACGGCAAGAGTTGGCGATGTTCAGCGTTAGCCGTGGAGGGACACAAGCACTGCGCGAAGCATTTGCGGTGGGGGTACGGAGCTCGAGCGGCGAACAACGCGCAACACATCGCGTCGATAGCCAACATCATCGCCGCCGCAGAGAAGAACAATAAGAACAACAACAACAACAAGAATAACAACAGCAGCAGCAAATTAATGCACAGAAACAAGGACACGCGCGCTTTAGAAAAGAAAAGTCGCCATTTACCCAAACGACGCGTCAATCTGAGCGACGCCGGCGAGAAACAACAACGATTACGCGAGGAGAAAATGTACGAACAACATCGCGTCGAATACGAGCGTCGAATGCAGAAGAAAATAAAGAGTAGCGTCGTTCAAACGACCTCCAGCGATGGCACGAACATCGCCTGCACTATCGAAGTATGCGAGAAAAACGAGGAAAGGGAGGACGACTGTCTCAGCGAAAACACGAGCATTCCTCTCTTCTCTCATCCCGGAGGAAGCTTGAAAAACTCCTCGTCGTCGTCTTTATCCTCTTTGTCGTCGTCTTCTATCGGGGTGATGAAAACGATCAATTTAGACGACTTTTCCGGATACGGGCCGTTACGAGAACACTTACTGAAACTCGCAGCAGGAGCGAGTAGTAATTCTACCGGAAGAGAAATATCGGTAGTGTATTGGACGGCGCATAATACCGCGCATCAAATCGCGTTGGGAGAACCGTACGAGTATTTCAAAGCGAAGTGCGTGAAACTTCACGCGAAAGTGTACCCAAAAGCATCATCATCAGGTACTGGTGGTGGTTTTCGAAGCATCAAAATTCCTCTCGTCGCGGGACCAACGTCGTCGTCGTCGTCGTCGTCGTCGCCGTCTGCGACGATGTACATGATGTTGATGATGCAAAACGACAAAAACAAAAATATATTTTTTCCAGCCAGCTCTACCTAGAGTAACGTACTACCAGATGTAGAAGATAAAAACACACCACGTACCACTGTAACACCAGGTACATTAGAGTAATAACATGCATTTTAATAAGTAAGGACGTGCAGTGTACCACATGCAAGCGTAAAGTATAACAACATTAAAAAATTAAGAGTACCTCCAATTCACCTTTCGTAAGCTCCCGCTCGCGTCGGCGATTTTTTCGTTCAACTCATCCATCTTCTTCGTCAATTTCAAAGCCTCTTTACCTCTTTCCGTGTCCGCGTTGGCGAGTTGCAACAACAAATCTCGTTCCATCTTTGACGGATCCTCTTCCGCGTTGGCATCGAGGACGCTCTTCTCCGACGAACCCGCTCCTCCTCCTTTCGAAGAGGAGGAATACTCAAACAACGCGTCCCATTTTTTATCGAGCTTCTTGAGTGCTTTCTCAATAGGCACGACTTGGTATATCCCGCTATCGACGGGAATCTTGGACGCTAACCCTTCCTCGACCAACTTTTTTACGCTTCCGTGCACGTCAAAATCTACCGCGATGCCGAAAGCATCCATCAGCGCTTGTTCCAATCGATCGTCTAACTCCTCTATGGTCATCCCGGATTTATTCCCTCGCATCGCCGCGTACGCCAAAATCATCTCTTTCGTCTCTTGTTCTTCCATATCCGTCGACACCGACGCTAACACCGCGAACCCACTCGAATCCATCTTCTTCATAACCTCTTTACTCATTTGCGCCGCGTAGTTTGCCTTGGATTTTTGAATGTTCGCCCACGAGGCGGATAACTTCCCGCCGGCAACGGTTAACAACTGCATCGCTCGTTCCGACAACGCTTCGCCGGTTATGAACGCCCAAATCAACGAAAAGAGAACGAGCACCATGGTGATACCATTCGTCAAGTAATCGATAAACTTTGCGCATATTTTTACGCCCGGAAAAACCATCTCCAAATCCGCCATCGGAACGTTTTGAAACGATTTCAGACGCAAAGGTCCAGCGCCGGACGGAACGTTCAAAAACTGCGCCTCCGCGGCATCGATTTTATCTTCTCTGTATAACAAAATGACCTCCTTAAACGTCGGTTCGCTCAACTCGAGCTTTTTGTGGACGTTTTTCAACACGGACGCGATTGTTGGCATGAGCCTTCGAAGCGTTTTCCGTTCAATTTTCGAAACCTTTCTCTTCCCTCCGCTCCTTCCCGGACCGCCCGCCGCGAAAGCAGATTCCTCGCCTTTCGAAGACGACGACCCAAAACCCAAACCGAACGCTTTCCTCAACACCTTCCCAACCGGCCTTTTCAACGCGTACTCCAGCAACAAATCAATCTTTTCCGCGATGAACAAATCTGCGTGCGTGCTCGTCGTCACCCCTCTCTTGAACAGTAAAACGCGTTCGGAAAATGTCGGCAGCCCAACCTTCAGCTCTGGATTTTTCTTTAAAAACGCTTTCAATAAACTCACGTCGTATCCTCCTTTCTCCCAATCGATTGTCATCGGTAAGCGAAACATAAAATCTTCCTCCATGGCTACGTCCCACTCGCTCGCGCTCAACAAGGTGTACTCCGCCGTCGCCATCATCTGGCAAAATTGCGTCACGAACTGTACGCTCACCCGTTCGTGTTCGGTTGGACTTTTCGCGTCGCTCTTCGCATCCTTTCTTCGTTTCGGTAGTAAACCGCTGCTGGCGTCGAATCCTTCGCGCAAAGCGTCTCTTTTCGTTTGGTGTTCGTAATGGACGATCCCGCGTATCAGGGAGACAAAATCGGAAAACTTTTTCTTTTCCGCGCCGGACACTGATGACGACGACGACGACGTCAAGGAGGACGACGACAAAAACGCATCCTCGCACATCCGTTTGCACGAATCGATGTTCATCGAGACGTGTCTCGTGTCCTCGACGTCGACCGTGAATTGCGTCGTTGCTTTTGAGGCCATGTTTTGTGTGCGTTTTATGCGCTCGAATGAAATGACGAATTCGTTCCACACTTTTGCGCGTTCCCGAACGCTTTAGAAGAACAAGAACACGTGTACTGCGACGCGATGGAAACGAAGGCGACGACGACACCACCCGTGCCAGCAACAAACGACGTCACTTTTTCCCCCCACCAATCCTCGTCCGCGACGACGACGGACGATCTCCCTCGCGCGCATATAAAACGTTTGATGAAACATCACCTCTCGCAATTCACACACGTGGACTCGAAAACCGCGCAACAGACGTTCGAACCGAACATCGCGAAAGATGCCTTGGATGGCGTCCAGCAAGCGTGCAAAATCTTTATTCACTACCTGACGTCCACGGCGAACGATATATGCACGGAGAGTAAACGGAGCACCTTATCCGCGGTACGTTGTTGAAGTTTACGTTTGGTGGGGGGTGCATTCTTTCGGATGGATTTTGAATTTTGAATCGCCGCTTTCGAGTCTGGATTGCGTTCGAAAACGCTCTCGATCGACGCGACATCAGTCACTCATTCATTCCTCTATTTCTCTCTTTTAAAACATTAAAAAACAGGACGATGTCATCCGCGCCGTGCGCGAAATCGATTTCCACGAGCTCGAGCCGAAATTGAGAGACCATTTGAACCAGGCGAAAGCCGCCGCGGCGCAACGACAAGCGCTCGCCGCTTCGGCGGCGGAGCGAGCGACGACCGAGCGGAGCGAAGGCGCTCCGGCGAAGAAACAGAAAACGATGGATGAAGAGGAAGAAGAGGAAGGAGAGGGTGTGAGCGACGAAATGGGAGACGATGGTAAAGAAGAAGACGACGCAGGGGAGGAAGAGGAGGAGGACGAATAGTACTCGCATCAGTAGCTTTTGTTAGACTTCACCAACCTTCCCCAAAAGACATACACATTGCCTCAGAAATTCTCCTCCTTAAACTCATCTTTCGCGCGCGGAAGGAACGCACACGCACACTTTTTGCGCGTTTAAAACCGACAGAGCATATAAGACGACGAAGGAATATCATCGTTTGAGATCTTCTTTCTCTGACGCGTAATCGTAATCTCTCTCTCTCTCTTTCTCTGCTCTTTTTTGTCTCATTTTCCCAGAGAGAGAGGCCGCGCATTGGATTGTGTTTCTGGTTCTGTGTTTAAAGAGAGAAGAAGGTACGGAAGAAGAATAAGGAGACGAGAGAGAAGAAATGAAGCGCACGTACCAATCGGTTCCCTCGTTGACCTCCGGAGGACTTGGAAACGGGGGGAAAACTCTCGAGCGCGTGAAATCGTTTCAAGAGTTACAAATCGAGTCCGATACGAAGTTGTACTGGGTGAAGTCCTTATTCTTCCTCTTCTCGTGGGCGTTCGTTTCCGGCGGGATTATTTTACTGAACAAGTATATTTTCGTGAAGGACGATTTCCCGTACCCGATTGCAATTTCCGCGACTGGGCCTTTGTGTTCGTGGATCGTGGCGGCGTTGTTGATCGCGAGCGGGAGAGTGACGATAGAGAACAGATTGACGCTGTGGGAGTACGTGACGATTATTATTCCGATTGGTTTGTTCACGGCGATTACGTTCGCGAGCGGGAACACGCTGTATTTATACTTGAGCGTCAGTTTTATACAGATGATTAAAAGTTTAAGTCCAGTGGTTGTGTTTTTAGTTTTAGTTTTGTTAGGTATGGATAAGCCGACGTTTACGAAGACGTTTGGGATCGTGGTGACGAGTTTCGGGATGTTGGTGGCGTGTTTGAGCGAGAGTAAATTGACATCGGTCGGGATCATGTTGATCGTTCTGAGTGAATCGAGCGAGTGCATTCGGATGGTGTTTTTCCAGCACATGTTGTATAGTCGTAGTTTTGGAGTCATCGAGGGTTTGTTTTATTCCGCGCCGGCGAATTTTCTGTTTTTAGTGCTCTTCACCGTAATCTTCGAGTACGGCGAGATGGTTGAGACGGAGGCGTGGAGACGACCGATGGGAAATCCGTTGCCGTATATAGTAGTCGCGTTTTTTGGATTTTTCGTAAACGTGACGACGATTGGAGTGATTCAAACGTGCGGCTCGTTGACGTTTAAAGGTGCCGGGCAGGTGAGAAACGCGACGGTGATTATGTTATCCAGTTGGTTGTATAAAGAGAAGCAAACTTTCGTGCAGCTGTGCGGTTACGTGGTTTCAATCGTTGGATTTTTCATATACCAAACCGCAAAATCGGCGGAAAGTTTGGACACGATCACGAAAAGCGCGGAATTCATGGCTGGTGAACCGTTTACGCCCGGCTCGCCGATTTGGGAAGGTTCGGAAGAGTACACGTGGACGACCAGTCCGCAATGGAAACAGATCAAAAGAGGCGGCATTTTCTCGAATTTTCGGTTCGTCAATAACAAAGGAGGGTCCTCGAACAATTTAGTCGGAATGGCCAACGGAGGTAACGGTAGCACGAATAGCATGAGCAATAAAAACAACAACGGGAGCTTTTCTGGGTCGGAGGAAGAGAGGCAGAAAATCTTAGGCCCGACGCTGAAGGAAATCGAGGAGATCAAATTGGCGCAGTTGGCTAAGCAAAGGTCGAAATCGACCGCAGATTTCAACGTCGCCGAAAACGGCGGGTTGGTGGTGACGCCGAGAAGTTCTGATTTTGGTTCCGGAAGTACCGGACAACACTTTGTTTTAAGTTTACCGGAGGATTCAGAACGCGAGAGAGATCCGACTCGAGCCGCCAGATGGGGCGTTTAAGAAAAACATTTTTACTAGTAGTTTAGTTTTAGTTTTCATCATAGAATTTGTATACGTTAGACTTCACATTAAAATACATGTAGGTAGAAGAAGACTCTGGTTCTCCTCGTTCTTCTTCTTCTTCTTCTTCTTCCTTCTCCTCTTGTAGCGGTTCGCGCGGGTTTGGATATATAATCTACTCTGTTGTACATTTCCCGCTTTTTGACCCCTTCGCGCTATTCTTAATTCTTCTTTCGTCCTCTTCCTGTCTCCTCTCCTTTTTCTTTTATAAACTTCTCCCTCCTTTCTCTCTCTTTCTCTCTCCTTCTCTCTCTTTCTCTCCATTCACACACGACGCTGTGAACGAACCACTTAAAGCACCGTTCCGTCCGGAATCTTTGCGTCCTTCAAGATGCAAGCGATTCCGTCCACAATCTCAATCATCCCTCGTAACTCCTCTCTCACCTGCACATTGCCGTTGCATCTCAACACGCAATCCTTCCCGATGCTAGCACCAGAATCTACAACTACGTTTTCCATTTCCGTGTTATCACCAACAACCGTTTGCGCGACAACTTCCGGCGACCCGACGATGATGACGTTCTTCAATCGAACGTTTTCACCGATTTGAGTCGTGGGACCAACGATGGCGGATTCAATAAACGATCCGCTTTCACCGCTTCTAACGACGCAACCGTCCAAAATCAACGACTCTTGAACTCTGGCAAAACCAATAAACTTAGCCGGTGGTAAATATCTCGCTCTCGAGATGAGTTTTTGGTCGGACCCGTACGCGATCAACTCCGCCGACGGACCTCCTTTCGCCATCTCGATGTTCGCTTGAAACCATTCGGAAAACGAGCGCAACGGCGTCCAATACCCCTCGTGCTTGTGTACGACAACTTTCATCCCGCGCTCGATCGCTTGATTAATCACGTGCTCGCCAAACTCGAAGTAATCTCCTCGTTCTCTCGATGGATTCAAAAGCAACAACTCCTTCATCGCCTCGGCGGAGATTATGTAATTCCCGGTGCTGATGTGATACGAGTGTCGTTCGTCCTTATCGACGAGTTCGCGAAAAATGTTCGAAAAGTGCGGCTTTTCGTGCAACCTTTTGACGACGCCTTTCTCACCTTTCGTCGTCACTTCAGTTAAACCAACTTTTAAATGGTTCGAATCGTGGTGTAAGTGCGATTTTTCCAACGCGCTCGAATGGCAGCGTTCGCTTTGAACCATCATAGTAATTGCCGCGCAAGAGTCGTTGTGCGCCTTCAACATCTCGTTGAAATCAGATTTGTGCAACTGCTCTCCCGAGCACACCAAATACGCCTCTTTATCGTACAATCCTACCCCCGCTCCGTTCATCAAACCTTGACCACTGCTCACGCCTTGTTCGATGGCGACGTCAAACGACTGCGCTTCCAAGTGCGCTCTCACAGCCGCCGCGCTTCCTTTGGGCCACTCGTCTCTCGTCGGCGTCGCTGACATTGGTAACACGCAAACCTCCGTTGTCGATCGGCCCATGGAGGAATTTTTCGAAAAAGTCATCGTCACGTGGTTGTTCAATGATCTCGAGTTGTATTGCGTCAAAACGAAAACTTTGCCAAACTCGGCTTTCAGGCACGCCGCGACTGGGAAATCGATTAATCGGAACGATCCACCCACGCTCAACGCCGAAATCGCTCTCTTTCGCGTCATCGGGTTAGACTCACCGGCGCCGCCGGCTAAAACGATCGCGGTAACGTTTTGTGCGGAGACTTTTGCAATTGCGCCCGGTTGTTGTTGTTGATGCCGTTGTTGTCCGTTCACCGGAACGTTCACCATTCTCGTATTCCCCAAGTTCACTCGATTCGTATCCTCGCTCGTCCTCGACATGCTCAACCTCGACTTACTCGGCGACGACGCTTCCACCCGTTTCGACGTCATCACGTCGATCGTCTCCGCCGTCGAATTCGTTTGCACGCGAAACGGCGCGTCCACGTACGAGTTTCGCATCATCTCTCGCTTGTGTTCTTCCAAAAGTTGGTCTTCGTCCACGGAACCTAAACCTCTCTGTTGCTGCGCTCTTTCTTCTTTGATCGCGTCCGTTTTCATCTCGTCGCCGCGTTGGTGGTGGTGGTCTCTGTGGTGCTCTCCTCCTGCAGAAGAGGAAGATCCTCTCGCCCCGGAGGAATCGCAGGAGATTCGAGTCGTCGACGACCCGACTCCCAATCGTCCGTTCCTCGCGCCTTCGCTCGAGGTGGAGGACCTTTTCGACATGAAGTGTTCTTTCAGCGAGAACTGGTGGCTCACGCCCGTGCACGTGGACGGCGGCGAACGGCTTAAAAACGCCATCTTTGTCTTCTTCTTCTTCTTCTCTTCTTAAAAAGTTGACTTGGTAATCCGCTTTTAATCAATGAACGCGGAGAGAGAGAGATATTTTCTCTAACGCCGGCGGTAAAAATGAAGCGACTTCCGACGTATAACGCGAACGTAAAACGCTCCCTCTCTTCTCCTCGACGAACGGAGAGATGCTTTTCCCACGCGATAAAGTCTTCTTAAAGAAGAAGAAGCGCACTGTTTTGTGTTGGTGTATTCGAGCGCGCGTGTGTATTCAACGCGTAAAATTTGTACGGTGAAATGTGACACGTCAGGAAGATACGAAAAGATATTTTGTGCATTTCTGCCTTTTTTTCACGACTTTTTGTAAGGCCTTTTTTTGATTGGACGACTCTGAAACGCTTTTTCGTTGATCACAAAGATAACATAGTCAATGTTGTGCAGACAGACACAGACGCAGACGCGATGATGGAAAAGGAGACGCAAAACAAGGAGACGACGAAAACGACCTGTTATTCAAGTACCAAGCGATGGGTGGAAGAGAGCAATCGGATGTACGCGAAGAAAGTCGAAGAAGACGCGAAAAAGATGAGGGAGAAAAAAAAAGCGCATCAACGCTCAGATGCTGCGGGTGTTAAAAAATCATATCGACAGCGCTTCGACGGTAAAGGAGGCGACGAGGATCTTTCTTCTTCGGAAGCGTTCGAGAGACGAATCAAACGCGAGTGCGAGAAAATACTGAAGCGTTTAAAATCGTCGTTTAATACGTCGTCCTAGAAAATGTAAAAAGGTTTCAAAAAGTGTTCATATTACATCAACTTTTGCGCACACTCTCTCTCTCTCTTTTCTCTCTCTCTCTCTTTTCTCTCTCTCTCTCTCTCGATTTAAAATATGTTAATAATATAAAATACACATTTACGTCGCCACACCATCTTGTTGTTGTCCTTGCCCTGCTTCGCCGCCTTCGTCGGGAGACTTGACGCAACTTCTCGCGACGGATTCGAACAAGCGTTCGATTTCAGGCGCGCACCTCGTGAATCCGTGCGCCCAAAAGTTGTATCTCGGATTTTTAATCAACTCAACAAACGTGACTAATAATCCCCACGGGTGCGGTCTGTTAACAACTAATCGCTCCAATAAAACTCGCGTGATTTGTTCTCGAACTAATTCCGATTTCGTCTCTTGGAATAAGCACAAAGTTACGCAACTGAAGTAGTGCGTGTGCGAGTTTGGATATCGCAACTGGTTCGCGACGGCGCTCATGAAGTAGTATCGACCTTCCGCGTCTAAACTTTCATCGCACAATTTTTGCAACAATTCCATCGAACTGGAATTCAACACGGAATTGCGCGCATTTTGGTTCGCCACGATCGCGTTGACGCCGACGTATAACACTAAAGCGTTCATCATCGGGACGTCGTATCGCGTGCCGGTTTGCATGGCTTTTTGCCCGGGAAGCAAAATGTCGTCGCGAACCTGGTTAGCAACTTGAGACGCGTTGGCGATGTTCTTCGAGCTCAAATAGTTGTCGATGGTAACTTTCACGTTCGATTGGTTAAACGCTGGATCCTTCAATACGAATTGAGCCGCGTTCGTCGGTTCTTGCGAGATTTCCGGCAACAAGTCAATCTTCAAGTTTGGCGTGAACGGATCCGGCAAACGCATGTTCCTTGGAAACGCAGACAAGACCAAGTTACGCAGTTGGACGCAGTTCGTCGGCGTGGCATCCAAGAAGAACACGTGGTTATCGCAAAGAAATTCCGGGAAATCGTGCAACAACACCAAAAAGACTCTCAAGACGCCTTTGTAGAGCAACTTGACCGGCTCGGTCAAGTTACACTCGCGCAAGTACGGTTCGAGAAACTTCAACGCGGCGCAAATCAAACGTTGCAACAACGGACGACCTTTTTGCGCGTGGTCCAAGAGTAATCTCGGCATGAAGCATCGATGCGACACGAGTTCCAACCACGCGAACGCAAATCCAGGAACGCGCATGGGCTGCAACGCCAACAAAGCGGAAGCAAACGCAGCCAAAACTTGCGGATGCGACGAGTCCAACACCGCATCCGGCGCTCTCATTTCGTTGAGCAAGCCGCTCAACGCGCGAAAGTACGGTTTCGGATTGAACTGCGGACCTCGCTCGTCCGTATCTCGCATCGCTGTGCGAACGATGGCAACCAACGCGCGTCCAAAGAGCGCTAAACGTTGCTGCGGTGACTCTTCCGGGCGTCTCGCGAGACGCGTGACTAAACGACAATACGCGTCAACCGCCGCAAAGCTCATGGAGCTTTCCTCGCCGCCTTGATTTTTCTTTTCGCTGCCAAGGCAATGCGTCACCGCGAGTTCGACCAAGACGCGCAAAAAGCCTTCTTGGGCATCTTCGCGAAGGAACGTCGTTCGTTCGAGTCTTTGCAAGAACATGACGGATCGGTCGTCTCCGGGAGGCAAATCTTGCACTCTCGCCCACTCGTCAAAGTGACTGGCGACTCGTTCGCGCATCTCCTTCGCAGATTTTTGCGCCGTCGTCAAGTTGCTGTCGTCGACCCCGCCAGTTGACACTCTACCATCGCCATCCTCGCCAGCTTTGCCACCACCCAAGAAGCTCGTCGTTCCTGATTGCTCGCTCGGCGGAGGCGGACCACCCGGTAACGGTGGTTGCGGCGGCGGCGGAGCGCCAGGTAACGGCGGTTGCGAACCCGGAAACGCGGATTGCGGTACCGGCGGTTGCTGCCCGCTCGCTCCTCCCGGGCCACTACCGCCACTGGAAGCTCCGGCAAGATTCGATTGCGATGAAGTCGCGCTTCCCCCCATCGGCGTCGGCGGTGCGAGTCTTGGAATTCTAGAAAAGTCGTCGTACACTTTCAAAGCGACGCCGCTCATCAAGGTCGCGCTGCCAGGTCTCGGCGGACGCAAAGTCTCCAATTGTAACGCCGCCGGAAACTTCCCGGATAAAGCAACACCACTATCATAAAACGGAGCAGAAATCGATGACGGTTGCTGCTGCTGGGTTTCTTTGTGTTGTCTTCTGACCACGACCGCCGGCGCTAGCGCCTCGTCGACGTCTCGCATCGCTTTTTCCGTGGCTGCTTTTTCAATCAACGAACATCCGAGCTCCAAGTTGTCTTGCACCGCGTTTTGGATGGCATTTTCCAACGCTTGCGCCTCGCACGCGTTGGATGCACCCGCCCTTTGCACGAGCAATCGCAACTGGTTCGCCGCGGATGCCTTCAAAGGCTCTCTCGACGTCGCCAAGGCTAACGATCCAGCCAAAGAAGAAACCATCGCGTGCGCAGCTTTACGTAATCGCGACGTGTCTGGATCGCACGCGAAATCTTTACGAACGAGTTCTCTGGAAGTCACGCATGCAATAGTTGCGGAGCGTTCAACAACCGGCGACACAATCTCCCGTATGCCGTGCGTCAACGCAATCGGCAAAAATCGCGCGAGCATCGCGCGAACACTCTCCGGAACGTTCGGTTGCGGATGCACGCGGGCGTGCGCTTGAATGTTCGGCAAAGCTTGCGCGTCCGACAACGACGGTTGTTCCGCGGCCATATTCTGCTGGCGTTGCTGTTGTTGTTGTTGCTGCTGCTGCATGTCTTGTTGAGAAAGCTGCTGACCCCAGCCGCCACCCATGCCGCCGCGCTGCTGCCCTTGCAACGACGGGAGTTGGCCGTCGCTCGTGGCAGTTTGCAACATACCTCCAGGACCAAGCCCACTCAAACCGGCGGGAACTTTGTCGGCGACGAAATCAGGATTGTCGATGCGCACGCGTTGTCGATTCTGTAACAAATTCGAAGGCTTGACGTCCTTGACGCTCAAATTGAAGTGCTTAAACAATCTCTCCGTTTCAAACTTCAAGTTCAACTTCAAATCGCGATCGAGGTAAATTTCCGCCAACAACGCTAAAAGCGCCGCCGTCCACGGGTTTGGAGGCTTGAAGACGTAGTTATCTTTCGCAGGTTCGAGTATCTTCGCGACAAATGGGATGACTGCAATCATGCGTCCAGCTTCGTAGGCGTCTAAAATCAATCCTTTCACGTCGAGATCAATCATCAACACCGGCTGCAGACGCGCGATCGTTAATCCGCCGAGCCATGAACCAAGATTTTTCAACAAAGAGCGCTCGCCTGAATTCGTTTTTACTTTCCCGCTCGTCAGCAAAACTTTGATGTTGTGATAAGTCGCGCGAAGAATCGCTTCGAACAATTTTTCCTCGCCAATTTCGTCGAGCATTTCGAGATACAACGCGTGAAAGTTCGGCTCGATCGCCGCTCTCTTCACAACCATGTACGTCGCGAACCACTCGTAAAATTCTGGCTTGAGCTTTCCTTTGACTTCTTGCCCTTTCAACTTGACGTTTTCACCAGACAAGTTGTTCACGGCGAAGTGAATCTGATCCGCGGTTTTCGAATCCGGCGAAGCCGTCGTCGAGGTTGAAGCTTGCAGAAGCGTATCTAAGTTAAGAGACGTCGCAAAACCAGAAGGCGCGGACGCAATCGCCGTAGCCGAACCTGATCGTGACATATCCCCGCCATCTTTGCCGAAAAACGGTAACGACGAGGCTGAGTGCAACTTACCGTCTTTCGTAGAAGACGAGTCAATCCCGAGCACGGATGCCGCCATGTCCGTCGCCGTCGTCGCGTTCGCACTCGTTGCCGCACTCTCCGAAGCCGCCGTCGCTGCCGCTGCTGCAGACGATGCCGCCGCCGCGGCCGCTGCGGAGTTTCCAGCCGAAGCTATGTCGTTGAAACTCAACTTCATGCCAGCCACTCCCGCGGCTAATCCGCGCGCGTCCTCCGGGCCGCCCATCTCAGGTTCGTGCATGCCGAGCGCGACTTGCGTAGGCTCCGAAACGGGAACATTTCCAAAGAACTGACCCAAATCCGGATGCGCTTGACGTAAGTGTTGAATCTGCGCTAAGTGCTGGCAATATTGCGGCCATTCCGGCAAGCGAGTTTTGAACTGTTCCAACGCTTCCGAACCGAACGCGAACATCTTCGATCCAAACGGTTTGCGCAAAGCGTCCAAGACGCAACGTAAAGCAACACCGAGCGTGATGTTACTCACGAGTTGACGCTGGACGAGCTGACCGAACAACACAGCGGTAATTCGTAACTCTTTGTCCGGGTACTTTGGAAAGAATCGATACTCGTCGAACAAATTGTGCACCATGCAACTAAACACTTCGCGTTCGCGCGGAGTGTTCGATCGCAAAAACCCGCCAAGCATGTCAACGAGATCGTTGATTTTGCGTTGACCGGCGTACACTTGCTGAAAGTGTGCGTTCGCTTCAGCTTCGATGTCGGCGGGGAACCCGTTGGACAACCCAGGATTCCCCGACGCGTTGGCCGTATTCCCGGCGTTGCCGCCGCTCGGGTTCGTCCCATCCGCATTCATACCGCTCGCGTCGCCCGCGGAAGATCCTCTCTGAGCGTATGCATTTTTAACCGTTTTAATATCGTTTTTGTTTTCCGCCGAAATCGACGTCGCGCTTTCCAGACACTCAAAGAATAGCTTCGCAGTTTCAGAAGTTACGTTTAATCCTTTCACGCTTTGTCCTTCAGATTCCAAGCAGCGTCTTCTCAGAAATGCCGCGCACGCTCTGGCGAAATCATCTGGATTTCCTGAAGTTCCCGCGCTATTGTTCGTATTCTTCCCCGAAGAAGATCCAGCTAAAGAATCTCTCAGAAACTTTTCGAGATTTAAGTATTCGCGCCGCGACGCCAACGCCGCGATTTCGACACCCATCAACATCCCACTTCGTTTTGCCGCAGAAGATCCGTTCGAAGACGCCAACTGGCCAATTCTTTGCAGAACTTTAGCTAAATTCTTCATTTCCGAAATCGCGTCCACGATTCGAGGTATGCAAGCGTTGTTGCTTTCGTAACTCGTGCTCATAGCTTCAATAACCGCGTCCGGCAAGTGCGTAAACGCGGCGGTCAAAGCGTACTCTCTCGGCGCCGACGCGTTTTGAAAGTTTGAGAATATCCTCGTCAACGACTTCTCGACGACATCCGAAGCGATCGAAGATTCCGCGTTTTCCGCGCGCGAAATAGCCGCCACGACGTAATCCGCGTTTGTCGACGCGCCGCGATCCAAAACTTTCGCCGCGATTGGTTTCAAGAAGACTTCTTTCGTATTATTCGTGGTATTTTCTGCTAACTTTGTCAACACTAACATCAAATCAACGCAAGACCAACGCTTAATTTCGCTCTTCTCTCCATTCGGAGGGAAACACGTCACCCCAAACTCCCACTCCATCAAACTCGGTTCCACCGCGAAGACCGCCGCGCTCAACAATTTCATTTGCGTCGATTGCAACTCGTTCGGCCAGACGATCCCATCCCCGACGATAGCTTGCGCGGGAAATGGGCTCCCCGCTCCTCTGCGATACATCTCTACCAATCTAGAAAAGAAACTATAATACGGCGGAAAAGACCCTTGCCCGGCGGCGACGTTCATTTGCTGCAAACTCGATTCGAAATCCGGACTCAACTCCACCTCGAACCCGCTCGAAAACATCTCGCTCTCGGGATCTTTCTCTCGCAAACTCAAAATAGCATCTTTCAAGTGCACCACAACGCTCTCTCTCCAATCCAACTCCGGATGCGTCTCTCTCACCGCGTCCGCCACGGCTTCGATGTTCCAGGTTTTCGCCCTATTCGCCGCCTCCGTCGGCGGCGGCAAACCCATCGCCGACGCCAAATCCGCCAACGTCTGCGACGGCACGTCCCCTAACGAGCCATCCCCGGTCTTTGCAATCGTCGCCAATAATACCGCTAATCCTTTGTTATCGATCCTCGGTAACAACGCCAATATCTGTTTCAAGGAAGCTTTCGTATGCGCCGAGGCGTAGCCCAATTCCTCTAACGCCGCAGCCGTGGACGACGCAGACGCCACGCGAGAGGCGATATCGTTCGCCAACGGGGAAGACGATTTCGACACGCCTTCCCCCATTATGTGTATATGTGTATACTTTCTCTTTGCTATCAAATCGCGCGCGCTTCACTACACAATAATGTTAATATATAATTCTCTCACCACACGATCGTCGTCAAATCTCACAATCTTCTTCTTCTTCTTCTTCTTTTACGACGACGTTTGCGCGCGGTAAAACAAAACACAAAACCTCCTCTCTCTCACTCTCTCGCCCCCCGCGTGTGTTTTCCGCCTTTTTTCGACGATCGGGACAAAACGGCAGACAGAATATGTGCGCGTGTGTTCTTTCTCTCGGTGTCTTTCCTCTCTTATACGTGCTTTTAAAACGAGCGCAAAGTGCTTCTTTTTTCTCTCTCTGTCGTTGTTTTGTGGCGGGTCAAAAATTAGGGTTTGACCCTAAATATTTGGTTTTAGAGAGTCTGGATTTTTGAACCATTTTTATCACATCACTCGTATTTAAATATGTTGTCTTCTGAAGGAGGAGAAGGAGGCGTGATGACGAGAGCGAGGAAGAGGAAGGTTGGGCAAAGAGATGCGTGGGATTTGATCGTGAATAACGACGATATTTGTTTTAAACATATTCTTCCGAGATTGAATCGAACGGATGTGAAATTCTTGTATGGAGTGAATACAGAGACGAGAAAGTTGATTAAAAGATCGTCTCGCGCGTGGGAGTTGAAGGAGAAGCTTAAGGTCGAAGAGATGTCGTCGATATCGACTTTGGAGTTAGCGTGGGAGCATGAATCGTTGTGGTCGTATTTGTTTTTACAACCCTTTTTCTGCAGGCGAGTTGCTGAAACGAATAAACTCGAGTTGCTCAAGTGGGCGCGAGAGGAGAAAAAGTGCGAGTGGGATGAAGATACGATTAATGCGGCCGCAAAACAAGGTAATCTGGAAATGGTGAAGTATTGCGTGGCAAAGAAGTGTCCCATCGATTGGCACGCGTGTGCACGTGCTGCCGAAAACGGTCATCTCGCGTGCCTCAAATACTTACACGAAGAAGTCAAAGCGCCTTGGGATTTGGGCACTGCCATTTGGGCGGCTGCAAATGGTCATCTTCATATACTCAAATATCTTTTTGAGCGTAAGTATGATAAATATGACGCATATGCGTGTTATTATGCGGCCGTGAACGGCCACTTAGACTGTTTGCAGTACTTACACGAAACCGCCAAAGCGCCTTGGGACTCTCGGGCCGTACGCTATGCACACCTGTTATTCAACCAAACCCACTGTGTGCAATACCTCCTCGACAACAACTGTCCATTACCAGAAGACTGATCGTACGAAGATGGACAGCTGCGCGCAGCATAGTCATAATCATCAGTATCATCATCATCATCATCATCATCATCATCATCA
>Ga0115557_1001122_pt1 | contig 18442 bp, 13 predicted proteins | sample COGITO_mtgs_1104_FD_87280 | JGI IMG/M metagenome (GOLD analysis project Ga0115557, IMG submission 87280) | Pelagic marine microbial communities from North Sea - COGITO_mtgs_110421 | ecosystem: Environmental > Aquatic > Marine > Epipelagic | place: Germany:Helgoland, sampling site Kabeltonne...
AAAAAGAAAAAGAAAAGGGAAAAGAGAAGATTCAGACAATCCTCTCGAGCTCGTTGGCGTAGGCGAGTGCCCTTTGGATGATGGCGTCCGAGCGTACGTCCTCCTTCTTGAGTCCCGGTGATTCCTGCATGAACTCGATGGTCTCCCCCTTCGCGTCGACGACCCAGTCGCTGTGGAACTCCTCGATGTACCTTAGGAGGTCGGGGGTCGCCTGGAACATCATCATCCGTCCGGCCTTCTCCAGGCTCATGCGGTTGTAGGATACCTCGCAGCACTCCGCGATGTTCTCGCGGACCGCCTGGACGAGCTCGCCCATGAAGTGCCCGTAGAGGGGGTGGGGGAGGGCGGAGGAGGCCGACAGGACAAGGTCGTAAGAGCCGACCATGAGCCACTGCTCGAGCTTGATGGGGAAGGCGATGAAAGGGTGCTGAGAACACACGGTAAGATAGTTGGACGGTTTAGAAACAGGATTTTGACGCCGGGTTTGAACGCCGGGTTTGAACGCCGGGTTTGAACGCCGGGTTTAAACGCCAGGTTTGAAAAATGGTGAGACAAGTACGGGCTTACTCTTGACCATGACAAAAAGTCGCTCGCTAGTCGCTTTTCGGTTTCTACCTCGTTTCGCTGGTTTCTATTCGTCTCTCACCTGTTTATCTTCGTGCGTCAAGAGCTCGAGATCGGAGTGGAACGACGAAAGTTCCCCCGAGCACAGACGGTGCATCAAATTGAGTCCGAGAATCTTCTCCCTCTCCCCTCCCCGTTCCGTGATGATCTGGGCCTTGAGCTGGTTCATGTTCCTCTCGAATCCCTCCAGGTCCCCCCCCTTTAGGCAGGCGACGACGCCGCACTCGAGGGCGCTGCGATTTATCGAGGGGAGGGAGGGGTCGGAGGAGGTCAAGGCCAGGAGCTTTATCGAGGTAAGGAGGGAGGTGACGGTGGAGAGGTCGGGGGATTCAGACGACGCGCAGGCCGTCAGCTGCTTGAGGATGGATTGGGGATCAGCGGCGGCCATTGCGAAAAGGATGAGGTACGGAGGGACGGAGGAAGGGGAAGATGGATGGATGCAAGGATTGGTGAGAAGGGAGGGAGGCGAGGGGGAAAAAAGACTTGGAGGGATTCGATTATTCAATCCACAGAATGACAAGAAAAGGCTTGTTGGAAATTTTAATAGAAGTCGCTGGGGGCCTGATGGTTGAGAGCTGCGATGTGGGCGTGTTTTAATAAGGTCGGCAAGGTTTTAGTGCGTAGGAATTTTTATTCACACGACTCCCCCTGCCATTTGACAAATACCTACTCTCACAGGAAGCTACCTCCCTAATTTTAGAATTGTTAGACAGAGGTGGCAGAGAACAACTTTTCGCCCTAGGCCAATATTTTTCACTTATTATCGTGGCCCTGAAAGACTCACTTTAAAACACCAGCTCGGCTTCTGATGACTCCTTCACTGCTCTCGATCTTGCTCCTCTTGACGAGTTGCAGCGCTTATGTGTTTACGTCATCTTCTTCTTCGTCTTTTATAGGGAAGCAGCTGGTGTCTACTCCCTCCACTTCCACCGCCAACATGCTGACGATGAAGAAAGGGAAGCCGAATGTCCCTGCCAACATGCGCGGTCAGTACAAGCAGCAACAACAGATGAACGAGATGAAGGAGGAGATGGCAAAACAGGTGAGTTTGCTTCAAAGACCGAGTCAGAGGCTGTTGGGACCCTGACGAACGTTCATTCTAACTGTCTCTCCTCCCTTCCCCTCCTTTTCTCGTCCCCTCATCTGTCTCAGCGAAAGGTTGGCCCTGATGGATTTCCAATTTTCAATTTGTTTGTTCGCACTAACCAGGGCGCTAAAATTTGGTATCCTTGCGGTTCCTTTAAAGGTGACGAGGTGAGCAACAGGTGTTCCCCCCTAAAGGCCTTTAGACCTTTATCTCTGCTGACAACAACTGCCTTCTTAAATTTTAATTTTTAATGCACGCCGCAGCGGTCTAAGGCTCTGTGCGATAGCTACGGTTCCAACCCCTTTTTGGGCGGTCTTGCAAAGAAACAGCTGGATGCTGGTGTGTCCAACTCAATTTACGATTCCCTGAGGCAGCTGACGGAGGGAGCAACTCGTCAGTACCCCCAGTTGAACAAGCAGCGCGATAATCTTGAGTGGGGCTACCGCCTGGTCGCCAACGACCTCTCTGCTGAGCAGAAAGAAATGAACGTGATTGTCCCGCAGAAGCGAGAAACAGGCGTCGTGGCCAACCTAAAGAATCTCTTTAGCTAATGGCACAGGCGATGACAGACAGAACAACGGCTGCCGCAGCGTTCTGAAGTGAATAGTAACATTGAGCGGAAAGGAAAGGAAGTAGGTTTTGCGTGTAAAAAGAAATGCATAAGCGTATAATATATAGCAACATTATATTGTAACATTAAAACAGCTCCTGGTCGCCTCTTCGCCTTTTTCTCATAAAAAAGCTACTGAAACAAAACAGCAGGCAATCCCGTAGGGTGCATGTTCTTGAAGTCGTGCATCAAAAAATCTAAGGGCCATTCCACTATGTACCCCTTGACCCCTTTGAGGGTCTGGAGACTTTTGTTCTTTCTTTGAGAGGTCAACCCTAACCCGTCAGACTTATTCATTGCTTTCATTGCATCCAATTCCTCTTGACCAAACTTTAAAGTGGTGTTCGCTTTGGTGATCTTCCGAGTGCTCGTCAAACCCCCAATAATATCGGATACAAAATTGGAATGATGATGATGATCTTCCTTGACTTCTGCGACAATCTTTGCTGTTGTAACGGAATTATTTGTTCCAGGAGTTTCCTTCTCATCCTCGACCTCTTCTTGTAAATTCTTGTCGAGCAGTAAAGGTTCCATTTGTGCCGCACTCATCCTTCTGTACTTCTTCTGCTTAGCTGATGCGTACACTGTCCCACTTGCAGCCCCGTCACCCACGAGGTCTGACCCCTGCTTCACTCGATTACTAGGCACTAGGTCCTTGAAGACCATCTCAAACTTGCTTGTATTGTCCTTGGCCCTGCCCTTAATAAGGTTCCACGTAGCATCACAAATTGGATCTTCAATCAGCCCAAGGTCCTCAGCCTTGTTGACATTCAGTCCAAGCATCTCACTCCAAACTTTATACCGTAAAGACCGCGCAAATTCCCCGCTCATGAAGGGCGCCCCGTCCATCAAACCACTGACCAACTCGGTGTCCTCAGAGACAATGCAAACCTCGCTATCTTTGGCCCCAGTCATGCTCCTGTCATTAATGTTCGCGCTTCCGATAATTGTGACCTTGTCGTCTACGATCATCAGCTTACTATGAATGTAGATCTGCTCCGTCTGGTATCCAGTCTGCATCTGCCCATAAGTTCTGAGGCCGATAAAATACAGATAATCATCTGGGTTAACACCACTCTTCACAAGTTTCTCGATCAGGCTGTTACCCCCCCTACAAATCGTGTAATATTGCCAATACATCACCCCGCTAATACTGCTCATTGCGCCCCCCTTCACTGCCCCTTCCATCGCCGGCAGCAAGGGAAGGAGCACGATCACCCTGAACTTCTGTTTGTTAAGGTGGGCCTTGAAGATCCTCAAATAAAGAGCGTGAGTGATGTTGTTTGCTATTCTACTCTTCTTTCCATTTTGATCCGAGCATCCACTTATGAAAAACTGGTTCTCAATGTATATGAAGTGCTGGCTATTATTGATGAAGTGCTTATAGGCATCCTGGATGCCATGCTCGGTTTCGATAAGTCCGCTACTCCAGCTGCCGAGGCTTCGTACAACATGGCACCTGACGGGAGTGATTACACCTGATGCACTTGTCTTTCCCTTGTATTTCTTGAGAAGAGACTGGACTCTTTCTCTTTTGGTCCCGGTCTCGTCATCTTTCTTACCAGCAGCATCACTTCCAGAATCCCTGTTTCTGAATCTAGCCAGCTCGTTCCTCAACATCATATGAGTCACTTGTCTTTTCTTGTTATAGGTCGAGTTCCTGTGACTCTTTGGAATTCCAGCGAAAAAGGAATAAGAATTTTGACTTTCTAATTCTTCGCTGTCAAACCGAGCCCCACTCGATCCATTTTCATCTGTCGGCTCGTTGAGTTCTGAAACATCGATAGATTTGCCTTGATCTCCACCACCAAACCTACCGCTTAAATTTCCTGAAGAGGCGAGGGCTTCAATTTTTGCGGCAGTAGTGCTCCGGCGGCGGGACATGGCTCTGTGCTCCTCGATTCCCCCGCCCCCGCTTGTCCCATTTTGGCCAGGTTCCTCTTCTATCCCTTGCGACATGGACAATGTTTTTGAGATTTCGGCCATGGGCCTATTTTCTCCCGATTGTTGTTGTTGTTGTTCGTGGCTCTTTCCCTGCCCAAAAGCCGATACTGTTTTCCCGGCGTTGCTAAATCTCGCGGCGAAATCTTTCTCATCTTTGGCTTTATCGTCGTCGTCGTCGTCGTCGTCGTCGTCACTGTCACCATCGTCACCCTGCTTCATATTACTCTTCAACTTGCTCAGATTTAAACCGTGGATCGCCTCTACGCCGAAGTTGTTGACATTTTCGACCAAACTACGATTCCTCTGTTTTGCGCTCATTTTTTTCCACGTTTGGTCTTGAATGTGATGCACAGGACTTTCAAGGCTACAGGCGGCCTTGGACATGGCTTCCTTGAGCTCTTTACTATTCTTCAATTGGGACTGGTCTGGTTTTGCGACCCCACTTCCATTCTTATTCGAACGGAAAATGGTACGCCTAAAGTTGAAACCACCTAAGCTGGGCTTTTTTGTACTCGTGCCGCCGACAACATCAGTCTTAACGATGCTTGATCTACCACTTTGACGGCCACTACTCAGACGAACACGACCACTACTGAAACCACGACTGAGACGACTTATAGCGGAGTCTTTGTCCCCTCTTGGCGACTGGCGCTCGCTCTCACGTTCCTGCCGAGAACGACTGTCAAGATCGCTCTGTTCCTTATTCCAGAACTCCGTGACATTGTGATCGTGGGTAAGGGTAGCAGCAGAGGTTGCTAGTAATTGCTTGCTGCTACGTGTCGCGGTAACTCCACTTGGGGATTGATCGTTAACGTCGTCAACCTGAAGCATTTCCATCGCACCGGCGCCACTAGGTTGCAGCGGGGTGTGAGTTCTCTGGCTATGAGACACGTAACGGGTGTAATTCCACCGCTGGATGAAGTGCCAAGCGACGTCGACAGCACTCTGCCCGAAGAGTCTCATGTGTATGTCTCTCCTGGGCATCCTTGGGACCTTGTTCCTTTGCGTTCCAGTGACAGGATTTTGGTCAAACGGATTCGCCATGTCGACGTAGTCTTTAATCCTTGGGTTTTGATAATCCTTTCCTAACCAAAGCTGCTCTTCTTCAGTACCGTCATCGCAAATTCGATACTCAGGAGTGTCCCATCTCCCAAATGAGAGATCCACCCCCCCGACGAAAGCAATATCCTGATCAATGATGACCAACTTCTCGTGGTGGCTCCACATGTAAGGAAATGTGAAATCACCATGTCCTAAATACTGGATGTTCCCACGGTGATCCAAACTGAGGAACTTCTCCCGAGTATGTAAGCTGTTGAGCGGCATGACTTTGGGTTCCTTATACTGAAGGATGTAAACTTTGACTCCCTTCTGAGCAATTTTCTCTAGTACTGCGTCCAACCTGCTCTCTGGGAACTTGAGCCCAGGTCTCTTAAGAAAAATCTCAGGGCTTATCCACCAACCAGCCATGAAAACTTGGTCCTCGGCGGCGAGTAGGCTCTCGTAGATCTCCTCCCAGAGATCTTGTGGGGTTGTGAACCACTGTGCCATCGCAGAGTGAGATCCTCTTGTCGTCATGGATCCGGTATAGTTCGAGGAATATTGGAAACGGTCGCGGGTAACCCAGGGGCAACGGTTACGAGCAGCGTTCATAGCAGCTAGCCACTGCTTCTGGGTAATGTTACTGTCAAATTTGAACTCTGCCATCCACGCTGAGTCGATTATAACTGCTCCGTTTCTCGTCCCGGTGACGACGAGCTGGTCGCTGATGACTGTGCTCGGCTGGAACATGATCACGTCAAGGAGCCTTTCACACTTCCTGTTGTTATAAAAACTAATACTCCCGTTCTTTATTATTGCCCAAGCGCGTACACGGCGCTTTGTTGTGATTTTCTTCTTAAAGCAAAAACACACGCAACAACAGCAGTTGAACCCAGCCGCCTGCCCGCAAATAGCCCTTTCAGTGTCGCTTTTGAGAAGCTTGTCTCTACTGTCGGCGCTGCACCGCACTTTTACATATCCCTCCTTGTAACTAGGTCCCATCTCCTCTCTGAAGGACATGGGGCTGACTTCTAGCAAGTCAAGCAGATCACTAGCGTTCCTTAATATGTCGCTGTTGAAGCAAAGGTCGAAATAATTTTCGATTAGATCGCGTTGGTACTGAAGAGACTCTTCGTCACTCCGATACATTTTTCTGGAGAGGAACTTTTTGAAGAGCAGAATTGTGTGGACAACAGGCGATGTTCCCGATCCATCTCTAATTGTCTTCCCTTCATTGCCCGCTTCCTCCAGCTGCTCTGCAAGGTGGTCATCCGCAAAACTCCCTGCCCGATTCCTTACCGACTGTGTCACGACCTTAACTTGATTCATCTCGTATTGTGAGTAAGGTTCTGTTTCACTGATATTTGAAGTAATCATGCCGCTTTCGATATCATCCATTACTTTCGAATTCTTTTTCTGGAAAATGTTTAATTTACTGTTCGTGGCCTTGACGGGCGTAAACTGCTTTTCCTTACTCTTGCTCACTTGTTTTCCTTCCTTCCTCTTGGAATTATTGACAAATACAGGCATACCCTTGCCAATACCGGATACTCTGTGCTTGAAACCCCGTCTTGTCGGTCTCTGTTGTTTCTCCCAGTCTTTTAGCGATAAGAATAACTGCCTCAATTGCGTTCGACGTAGTGTTACAAACCACTCCCACCCACTGTATGTTACTTTGCAGGTGTGGAGTATGATATCTTTTGGTCTTTCCTTCACAATCACAGTTCGGGTTACTGTAAGTTCGGGAATACAATTTTTATCCTTGAATATGGTATGAGCGGCGGGAGGGAGGCTACATAAGAAGAGTAAAGTCAGGGGATACATTTCATAGGTGTCAGGGACATTGCAGGGAGAGGAGTTATAATAAGCTTGAGTGACAGTTGTCTTCAAGCAAGGTCGATACCAGCTTACCTTCTAGCAGATCCTTCGGAAACTCTTATGTCTTCGTCAAATGTGACATTAGAGGCGGAAGGGGGGCTATATAACAGGTTAGAGTTAGGCCATTGCGATAAACTTGAGGGGCAGTAAAGCAAGGGCCATTGCCCACCTACCTTTTATTCGCTGTTGATGAGTCCATTGATTGCTCCGATTCGACGTAATGGTACAATTGTTTTTAATGCAGATGAAAAGCAGGGATGTAGGAGTTAGTTAGTTTGGGAGTAGGGGGTCTGCCATCAGAAAATCTAAAAAGAAAATTCTCGACACACACACAGGTTTTTTATTCAACCACGAGCATAACGGATTTTACCTTAGCCATGGGACTTGTCTCTTCCACTTCTCATTTAATCCCTTTTCAAACAAAGTACAGAGGGCACTTAAAACTAACTCAGAACTAACCTTAAAACCTAACCTTAAAACCTTGGCTTAAATTTCAAAAACCTTACGCTTTAGCCCAGACAGACTTGCCCGTGAGAGCGGGGAATGACCGTTTCTACTCTCGAATTAACTGTTGGTACCGTAAAATTCAATCGTGTCGCCATCGACAACACAGAAACACTCTCCCCAACTTGTAACTCCACACCCCGCAACCCCATCTCCCTTTCCCCCCCTACGGGTGGCCAACCCAAGACCGTCAAATCGTTTGTGGTTGACAATTTCGCCGATGAAAATCCCGCAGCTGTAGTCCACAATTGACCAACCACTCCCCCCACTAACCATTAGGTTATTGCCTGTTGCTGAGGGAAGTATATCGTCAACAGTGTGCAAGGACGGCACGCTGAAGGATCCTATTCTTCTCGCTCCGTTAACTCTCAGGTCTACAAACAAAAGGCTGGGGCTATTTCCGCCGAGAACAATTGTGTCGCCTTGGAGTTGCTTGTGAGTCGAGAATGAGAGGTCAGATTTAGGTCTGAATGTTTGCTGCACATTCTGGCACCTCTCGTCGATTACGTGAAGAGAGCCGTTATCTACCGTGACAGTTGACACGTTGAAATCGCGATTATGAATGGATGTGATTGCTGCTTCGACCTCAACCTTGGTTGTGACAATATTGTCATCGTATTTCCTCCCCGAGAGGAAATTTTTTTTTCTCACAATATTAGGAATGGAGACTTGGTTGGGAGGGAGATTCTCCTTGCGAATGGTGGTCTTTTTTTTCCTACGGGTGACCATGCGCGCTGTTGTATCCGTGGTTGTGGCAGACTCTGCCATCTTTGAAGCCCAAAGGACTCGCTCACTCAATGCCTCGACTGACCCTCGAAAATCCAACAACTCTCCGCAACATTCCCACCCCAAAGACTTTCCTCCACCGCTCTGGTAATCTCCGGTCCCAATTACTTCCTCGTTCCATATCGAAAACGACCCCTCCGACCCAGAGCAGGAAAAGAACCTCCCATGGGGTAGTTTCTTCAAGTAAGTAATTTCTGCCTCAGTCCTGGAGATGGGAATTTTACCTGCATTTGCGGCGTTTCTTTCGGGGTACAGATCCATTAAGTCGCCTAATTTAGCCCGAAAAATACCGCTACCTACACCAGTCGTGCCTGAGACAATTATGTTGTTCTCAGATATTCCCAGACTGGCAACACACATCCCAGGAGGTAACTTCAGGGAGAAACTTGGAGGAGATGGAGGAAGGCTAAGAAGGCTGAATGACGGTTTCCCTCCCACTTCATAGCCAAATTCGGCAACATTTCTCGTCGCAACTTCCTTCAGGCTATTATTATCCGAGTTTAATGGTTCAGAAAGTGAAGTCGCCGATGCCACGAAATTCCAATTGCTAGTGGACATGAAACCCGCCGTTGGAGATCGATAACGGTTCAGGAGAACATTTATCGGCGACAAAGCAGCCTCGATGTCAATTTTTGCTCTGGTCATGTTTCCTTTGTGCTAATTTTTGTAGAAGAGGTTTAGAAGAAGAATCGCAAAAAAGTCTCGAACGGATTTTTGAGCCTCCCACACTGAGACAATTTCTATCCCTAACCATTCCTTCCCTCCCTAAAAAACAGTCGTCTAGCATGTCCAAACCTCCTCTCTTGCAAAAATAACACTAATTTTCCCATTCACTCTTCTTGACCCCCTTCCCCAACTCCAACTTCCTTCGTTGTCATGTCCAACAGTAAGCCCTCCACGGCCCCTCTGAACGCAACCAGGCCGTCAGGTCCGCCTCCCGATCAGATTGTTGGCTCTCTAGACGATAGCGGGGTGTTCGAAGGCTCATTTGACCCTTCCAATCCCATGACGACCTCACCTGCTACGAGCGACTATGGGAATGAACAACATTCCCCCCCCGACAAGTACAAAGGTGGCAATATGTTCAATGACACCATTAGAAGCGACAGTGGGGAAGCAAACTTTCTCGCCGGCCCCTCAGTTAACTTGGACGCGTCTCTAACTTCGAGTCTTACCTCCTCCTCTCAGCAAGCAAAAAAGAAGAAAAAGCGGCGGAAGACTGCAGACAAAGACAAGAACAGCAACCGCGATAATGAGATCTCCTTGACAGTTGACACAGATATGGTCAATGACAACATAAGAAAGTTACGGAGTACTCGACCAGAAGGCTTATCCCCTCACTCCCTTCCATTGAATGGGACCCCTCTATTCAATAGTTCTGGCAGTTCGCTCAACCCTCAGCAACTTAGGTCTGTACTAAGCTCCAACAAGCGGGCCCATGACTCTACTGACCCTTTTTCTTCTCCTCCTCTAACCAAGAAGAAGTCGAGCACAAAAAAAGAACCCCACGGCAATGTTTTTCAACGAAATTCTCCCAATGCCAAGAAAGCACTCCGATCCTTCCTCCTGAATTTCACCGACGATGTCACGTGGAAGATAAAGGACAGCATCGATCTGTATCAGCATGCGCTTGACACCGGCACTGCGATTACTAATGTGCTTGTACAGGAAGTATGCACGATGTGTCCATCGCTACGAAAACTTAACCTCACCAACTGCACTGAGGTCACAGATGTAGGGCTGTGGGCTATTGCGCGCTGCTGCGATAAGCTGGTCGACCTCCGGCTATCTGGCTGCAGTGGGGTTTCTACCGTTGGTTTGCGTTCGCTGGCCATGAAATGTACTGGTATTGAATACCTGGACTTCTCGCGCTGCCAGAATTTGGATGACGGGGCATTGAGGGTGATAGCAGCCGGAATGTGGAATATGGAGGTATTTATTCTGACTTCGTGCAGCAACATAACAGACAGTGGTGTGGCAGAGATTGCGCGCTGTTGTCATAAGCTTCGTGTATTGGATGTAAGCGACTGTGAGAAAATCGGAGAATACGGCGATAAGGCCCTCATTGAGGTAGGCAAGTACTGCCATAAGCTTGAAATATTGAACATGTTTGGCTGCAAACATGTGGCCGACGCTGGTATCCGGGCGATTGCTCTCGGTTGTCCAGTTTTAAAGGAGCTTCAGCTGACCGGTTGTAGCGAGTTGTCGGGCAGTGCCGTCAAAGCGCTGGCGACTCACTGTCCGCTTTTGAAGAATCTCTCCATTGCTAGCTGCCAGCGTATTGAAAATAAGGATTTGATTCGTCTAGCTCGGCACTGTACTAAGCTGGAGAAATTGGACATCAGTGAGTGTAAGAATATCACGAGCAAGGGACTAGAGGTGCTTTCCCAAGCTTGTGAGAACTTGGAGACTCTAAATTTGTCCAAGTGCATATCTGTTGATGACAAGGCTCTCAATGTCCTGTCAAGCGGATGCGTGGGTCTTCGGAACTTGAATTTGGCGGGATGCCAATCGGTATCCGAGAAAGGAATCAAAGATATTGCGCACGGCTGCACGGGAATCGGCTATCTTAATGTGACAAACTGTAAGAACGTCACAAGGAGGTTCTTGATGCACCTGATCACAGACCTACAATTCAGTGACCCCGCCCACACATACTTTGGCTACCAGCCCAAAGCCAATGCAGATGAGCTCCGAATCAAGGCGAAAGAGCTTCAGATTAAAAACTTGTGCGCGATTGAGATTCAGCGGCTAATTCGGGGTACGCTGGCGAGAGGCGGTGTGAAGGAGATTCGGCAAGCTTACATCATAAAGCACCAACTCCCCCGCGCCCAGGCCCACATCCGAGGATTTTTGCAGCTTAAGAAGTGGAGAAGCGTGCTCCGAGGGCGCCTCCAGGAGTGGGCGGCGACAACAATCCGCGCAGCCTGGTGCGGAATGCTTGACCGTCGCACTGTCAGACGCATGAAGAACATCAAAGGCGAGTTTGACCTCCGCGATGGGATGGCCCTCAACATCCAACGCGTTTACCAGGGCCATCTTGGTCGACTATTGATGCAAAAGATCCGAAACAAGTACGCTCGTATTGCGCTTATAGAGGCACAAAAACAGGCCCGTCTAGAGCAAAACGCAACCATCATCCAGCGTGTCCACCGCGGGCATGCATCTCGCCTCGTCACAGAGGAAATGCGAAAGGAAAGGGACAGGCTTCGCGCTTTGGAACTTCTCCATATTAAGATGGCTCGCATCTTACAGCGTGTCGTGCGCGGAATGTTCGGTCGTACTGTTGCCAAGCTGGCAAGGGCGGCCAAGGAGCTTGAGGAGTACAAGTGGAGATGTTCGCGCAAAATCCAGTGCTGCTGGCGCGGAAAATTGGGGAGAGACAAGGCGAGGTTGTTACGCGAATTCCGCGATTATCAGAAGGCTGTCAACGCAGCTACGAAGATTCAGAGCGCGTGGAGAGCCTTCCGAGGAAAGTATATTGGAAAGGTGGCCGCAAGTCTAGCGGGGTTACGTAAATTGGAACAGACCGCGGCCTGCAAGATCCAGAGCAGTTGGAGGGCTAGGATTGGTAGAATTAAGGCCAAGGACAAGGCGGCGGCAATGGAGGAAACGCTGAAACGGATGAGGGCTGTGCTTATCGTCCAGAGGGTCTTTAGAGGACATAAGGGACGGACAGCCTTCGCCGTGAAGGGCGCACTGAAAAAACTTGAGCACAGAGCAAAGCCGCTCTACGTGAAGCTCAAGAACGAAGAAAGTGATTTGAACGTTGTTTTGGATAAGATCAAGATTCTCAAGGAGGTCTTGGAGCCACTTGAGAGAGACAAGAAGGAGCTGGAGAAGGAGATAATGCTCATTCTCAGGAGCAAGGCAAAGTACTGGGACAGTGATAGAATAAGTGGAGCGCCGCAAAGGTTTGTCACAGAATGGCTTAAAGTCCGACTGAAGGAAAAACTCGAGAAGAACGCCGACAGGGTAGAAGAATTACAGGACCAACTTGCTGAGATGGAGATCAAGGAGAGAGAAAAGCACAGACACATCCGGCATGTCAAAAGAGAGCTGGTTCCGCTCACCACGGGTACGATAGAGCGGACGAAAATTGAGCGTACACAGAGACTGCGAGAGACGGTAAGGGCACAGCTCCACGGATCTACTTACATCCAAAAGATTTTCAGGGGACACCACGTAAGAAGTTCCATTTACGCTGAAGATAGGGACTACTGGATCGAAGACTACGACACGACGACCGGCCAGAACCTATATTTCAATACCTGGAGTCAAGAAACAAGATGGAGAAAACCTCTTAGCATGATACTGAATGAGGAGTTCAATCTGAATGCGCAGCAGGGTGGCAACGAAGAGGGCCTCGTTAGTGTTGGCGGCTGGGTTGAAATGAACGACAAAAAAAAGGGTGTTGTATACTGGTTCAACAACTCCAGCAATGTATATCGCTGGACACAGCCAGAAGAATTTGTAGACAAGAGCGCCGAGACCAATAGTGATTGGTTCGATGGTCAAGATAGCAGTGAGCTCATGAAGAGCTCGAGTGCTACGGGCAAGGAAATCGGATTCGAGTGGAGAGAAATGAGAGAGGGAGACACGGGAGAGATTTTTTATGCAAATAGTGCCACAGGAGATTTGAAGTGGAGTTTAAGCCCCCGCAGTGCATTCAAGCAGACACCTGGCGAGACGCTCACAAATGTCGAGGGTGAGGAGGCCTTCGGAGAAATAGAAAGAAGAGGGAACTGGACTAAATTCAACGATGAAACTCAGGGGACTTATTACTATAATGAAGAAACTGATGAGACCCAATGGGATCCCCCGGAGGGATTCGCCGACGATTTGGTCGAGGAGTAGTGAGGGGGGGAGGGGAATCTTGTCTTGGAGGGTAATAATAATTGTATTTTGAAATGTTGAAAGTTTATGCGCTAAAACAAAGTCAAGTTCTTTTCACTTCTCGCTGTCCTGTACATTCTCTCTACACACACTTAGAGTTCTCTACAAACCAAATTCCCATCATTTTTCCAAGAGGGCGGCCTTTATTCTCTCAATTTTCTCATCAAGTTTGATTTTTGTCCCCTCCTCGTTTTCCTGCTTCTCGCCACCCCCTTCCTTTTCTTCTACATCCCCACAGCGCCGTTCTGCTGCTTTAACAACAATACGCCTTCCCATTAATTTACGGCCGTGAAGTTTATTCATGGCGTTTTGAGCTTCAGATGTACTTGCCATCTCCACAAACATGAACGGTGATGCCATATTTCCCCTAACCGTCAAAACACGCCCATGCTTTGAGAAAATTGCTTCCAATATAGTTGCTGTCACGCTGGGGTTCAGACAAGCTACAAACAAGTTTGAGTGTGCCAGTTCTGAGTGTGCCTTTTCTGAATGAAGAGGAGCCTTTTTTAATGGGGGACGTGGCATGTGTTTGTGTTTGTGTACGCTTATACACTTATTCGCGGTTTTCGTACCAAAATTGGTGAAATCAGCATTTTTCAGCCTCTCTGGCACTTCTCCGATCACCCCCAATTTTCCATCAAACGATCAAGGTATGTAGAATAATATTGCGCTTTGAAAACTTGCGTATGGCTATCTTGTTTAATTTTGGTGCCCTCCGTCCTGCTTTTAATTCCAAAACCTTAAATCCTTGGCGTGCTTGGCCTCGACAAGCTCATCAGATGAGCCTTTCGTTGGGGTGGGGTAGCTGCACCAAATTTATCGGTATGGGTTTTAAACCCCGGTTCGCGTCGTTTTGTGGTGTTTTACAGCCGCTCGTGTTCTCTTGTGTGGGGTTGTTGTATATGGGACCAGCATAAGGCCCCTTTTGGTGAGCCCACTATTTCGCGAACCTGGATAGTGGGGGCTTGGGGTGGTCTTGTGGTCAGTGAATCGTAATAAAACTGCATCTTCGGGTAGAATATACCAGATACACTGGTCTCGGCGCGATTATTTAACCTTGAATCTAACAAATCACCCAACTACGGCCTACTAACAAAACCCTTCTTCGTAGACAAATACAAACCCCTTCCCAATATCCTTCATAATGACTGTTAAGGCCCACGAACTCCGGTCTAAGACCAAGGATGAGCTCCTGTCGCAGCTCACTGAGCTCAAGGAGGAGCTTGGTCAGCTCCGTGTCGCCAAGGTGACGGGAGGAGCTGCCAACAAGCTTGCCAAGATCAAGGTCGTGCGGAAGTCAATTGCTCGTGTCCTCACTGTTTTCAACCAGAAGGAGAAGGATGCGATCCGCGAAACTTTCGCTGACAAGAAGTACAAGCCCAAGGCTATCCGTGCCAAGCAGACCCGTGCCATGCGAAGGGCCCTTACCACCAAGGAGAAGACAAAGATGACTACCCGGGCTGCCAAGAAGGTTACCCACTTTCCCCAGCGTAAATACGCCCTCCGTGTGTAAAGCTGTAATAAAAAAGTAAAAAAAAGGAAATGCTAGCTGCTTTTGGCAATAATTTTGCTCGGTGTCTTTTCATTTGCTTGAATTGAGGTATGAATGAGCCTTGGGCCAAAACATGTAAAAACATCTATGTCCGTTAACATTGCTACTTTTTACTTCATAGTAGAGAGCCAAAGAAATTGTCAAGGCCTTCGTCTGATTCTATTCCATTTTCCACGACATTTGCGGCCATGTCTCTGTGGTCATGGTTACTGCCACCAATGCCTTCTTTCTTACTCATGTTTTCGTTGTTTTCGTTGTTTGCCATGACTTTAGAACAAATGAGTACATTCGAGTCGAATTGTCGCCCAGAGAGGGCAACGAAACTGTTGTGACAATCTTCCTCTGCAGAAAATGTGACAGCGACACAACTATGAAATTCTTCCTCCCTGGGACAGCAAATGGAAACGACACGCCCAGTTTTAGAGCACTCCGCCCTGACGTCGTCGCAGAGCTCCTACAATTTTTTGGTTAGAAAACGACAATGACGACTTGCAAATCGCACTTCGCGCTCTTGCACCTCAAAGAATTTCTCCGATCTATTCTCCCCCAAAATATTGTAAACATTCCATATCAAAAGGACAGGCAAAGTGCCTGCCTGGGTACTCTTTGGCAACCGCCTCCAAATTTCTTCCCGCTTTCCGCCGTTATCTTGACTCTTGTCCTTTCCTAAACTATAATCTGCCCTCGAAACCCTAAGAACTATTCCACCTTCCAGAGTCGTCCCATCCATCTCCAGCGCAGCAACTGCGCTCTGCTCGTCCCCAAATGTAACCAAACCATCTCCCTTGCTCTTTTTTGTCTTCTTGTGGGAATAAATTTTTATACTGGCAATGGCTCCATGTGCCTGAAATAGGGTACGAATAAGTTGCTGCAGTCCATTTTGGGGAGTGAGTTATTAGTTAGTAGAGATTTACAACAGTCGTATATTTGTATTTGTGGTGTCCAGATCACGATTTGGCTCCAATCCAATCCAATCCAATCATGACATGTAAATCCACTGTGCAAAGATTAAAGGGGATTGAGAAAAACTAACCTCCGATATTGTCTCGGCCGTCAAACCACTGACGTAAATTGTCTTTGCCTCGTTTTTGGTGTTGGTGTTGGTGTTGGTGTTGGTGTTGGTGTTGGTGTTGGTGTTGGTGTTGGTGTTGGTGTTGGTGTTGGTATTGGTGTTGGTGTTGGTGTTGCCACTTCGTACCCTCTTTGTACTGTCGTTGAATCCGATCCCAGCGACACTTGCAATACGGCGCTTCGACAACTTTGCTTTCCTTCGCTCCTCTCTTTCCTTGCGCTCCCCCTCTTCCTTCTTCATCGCCAGCTCTGAAGCAATCTCATCCATTGTCATCTCATTCTCCTTCGCATCCTTCTGGGCTAAATATTCCCAATTCCTAATCAGTGCGCGCTCTAGTCGATCTCGTTCGGAGGAAGGAATCGCGCTCGTCGGCGATTGCGCGGATGCTGCCGGTGATGAAAGACCGGATGATGCTAGCGAAGCTTTGACAGGCTTCATTAAACGCTTTGCGATAGCCATTGCAGACTTCTTCTTTTCTGCGAGCTCTTCGTCAAGCTCGCTCTGAGTTAAAGGTGTGGAAGTGAGAGCTGATGTAGGGAGAGGTGGGGGAACAGGAGCAGGTGTGGGAGAGGGTTGGTTTGCACTACCAAACCCAAGCCCTAAGTAATCATTCTCCGCCGGATCCATCGTGAAATTGAATTTGATTTTTTAATTAGGGACCCCACCAAGAAGGGGAGGGGCCAGGCATAAACTAAATACGGATTCTGCGTTAAACTCCTCTTTTCTTTTTTTTTTCGAAAGCCTGGTACTCAATTTTTTTTAAACTCACATTATACATTAAAAAGGTGAGAAATTTTATAATGAAGCTGTTCAGTGACTTTCTAGACATCATGATAAGTGAATGAGGGGAATGTAGACGGTCTAAAACGACAGTAAGGGGCTTGACTGTGAACGACGCAAAAACTGCTGCCACTGCGGGTTTTTTTTCTAGTCAAAACTGTTGCTTCGTGTCTATATTCAATTGTAGCGAGCGAATATCGGAAATTGCAAATGAACGTCCCTCGTACTGGTTTGACTCAGCACTTACTCACCCTGCATCATCATACACCAACAAACAACACATCATTCTTGAGAAAGCATTTGACCCTTTTGCTCTGTTGTCGTGGCCGTAAATAGTATGTCAAAGAAATTTAACGTTACCAAAACCATCAACAATGAGAAAAACACAGAAGAAAAAAGAGTCAAATCTTTAAAAGCACTCACACAAATTTTAAAGTTCGAAGGCTTCACATTTCCACAGCTCAGTACAGCACGAACGCACCTAAGTAGAGTTGGCAAAACACAATCAAAGTGCGGAAATTGTGTGATCTCCCACACCGACAGTCATGTTACAAAACCACGTGGCAAAACAAGGAAACGAGATGGTGACTTGACACAAAATCAAAAAAATAGTTATGCCAAGAAGCAAAAAACGATGAACGAGCCAATCATTGTTGATGGGGAGACGACCACAATTGCGAATGAACAGGGGAAGAAGGTGAGGGAAAGGGGGGAGAAGGCGCAGACTGCCAGAAACGAATTCTCGGCCTTGGTGGCAAGTCAAACGGTTCTTTTTAGTGAGACTGAGATTATTGACAAAGCCCGCAAACAATGTGAATCCTTTGTTGAGCATAATGGACAGGGCAGTCAGGACGGGGACGACGACGACGACGACGACGACGACATGGACGGGGGCGGGGAGGAGGGGGGGAACTTCAGCAACAGCAACAGCAACAGCAACAGCGGAAACGGAAACGGAGGAGGAGGAGGAGATAGGTGAGTGGGAGCGTGACGTAAATCAGACAAACAATACACAACCTAACCAAATCAAACCAACATATCGCAGCAAACTCCGCCTTCGCGAAGTTGGGGATTCACCTTCATCCACTTGGTCTCTTGTCACCGTCAGCCTCACCAAGCTAATCAATGCCTGCCAAAGCCAGCAGCCTGAGTACTTGGCCGAACACATCCTCCGTTACACTCGTGCTGCAAGCGGGGGCGGCCCAGCCAGCACAGCACTGTTACAAGCTCTCCAAGTCTACAAGGTTCTTCCGAGCAACCTAATGGATTGCGAAATCTGGTTCAAGAAGGACGGTGAAGGAAACCTATTCGTTCTTAGCGGACTTGCTCCTTATTTGGCGAGCTACAAGGTACTGGCTGATACTCGTACGAAACTCTTTCACACTCATCAAGCAACCCACCCTAGCAACATTGGATTTTTCAAGAAGAAGAACGATGCCCGAAAAATTGTCCTCACGGATGCCGATGCCGATGCCGATGCCGATGCCGATGCCGATGCCGATACAAAAGCTATGTGTATTTTCCTCCCCAAAGGGGTCGGAAGTGTAAACGTCGTGAAACGAAATTTCTGCCACAATGCAGAGGCCTTGGTTAACTCCCATGGCACCATTGCAATCGTTGCGAATGAAAAGACTTCCTCAGGAGAGTTGAACGCGCAGGTCATGATGT
>Ga0115557_1001127_pt1 | contig 18395 bp, 14 predicted proteins | sample COGITO_mtgs_1104_FD_87280 | JGI IMG/M metagenome (GOLD analysis project Ga0115557, IMG submission 87280) | Pelagic marine microbial communities from North Sea - COGITO_mtgs_110421 | ecosystem: Environmental > Aquatic > Marine > Epipelagic | place: Germany:Helgoland, sampling site Kabeltonne...
ATATCACAAAAGCTTATTTGAGTAAACGAATTTCATTTTTTTTGCAAATTTCGAAATACGGCGTTATATTGTTATCTAACAGGGGGGTTATACGGCGTTATATTATCTAACAGGGGTGGCGTTATTATTATTATCTAACAGAGGGGTTTACTATTATTATTATCTAACAGGGGGGTGTGTGGTTATTGTTACATTACTATCAAACATTGGCTAAGGTAAGACTAGTTAACAACATTTTTTTTGTGGCGCATCACCCAACAGGGGCGTGTGTTTATTGTCTATGTTAGCATCAAGAGGATAAGATCATAGAAGTAAATTTGGCGAAGTTTACGGTAGCGCTAGCTTAATTTGCTCTAGTTGTTCTAGGGCCCTCCACACAGATGGGGGGGCACCAGCGCCATCATCTTGCAAATAATTATTAATTGTTCGGAGTGCTTCCTCCATTTGTGATGAGAGGTCAACTGATGGGGGGGGGTTTGAAGGAGATGGTTTCGGAATTGTCGGAATTGTTGGTGTTGGGGGTGGGGGCGGAGTTGGGGTTGGCGAGGTATTGAGCTGCATCTGACTAGTTTCTGGAAATAGATTCCCAATGTTTTTGTCGACATCGTGATCAGCGCGGTGATTTTGATTCTGATTTTGATTTTCACCACCACCACCACCACCACCATCACCATCGTTTTGCTTGAAAAAGTCGTAGTCGTTGTGTTTGTCACCATTACCAGGGCCGTCGTTTTCGTCATAATCGTATTCATCGTCCTCCCCGAAGAGGTTACCCGAACTACTTGGTTTGGATAACCGGTCACCAGGAAAGAGGAGGGATCTCCCCCCCTCATCCCTGGAGCGCAAAAAATCATCTTGTTGCCTTCCCCCCTTCCCGAAGAGACTAAAACCATCATCATCTTCGTCTTCATTCCCTCCATCTTCCACGACAGCCCTCACACTTTTCTTCTTCTCGGCAGTGCCCCCGAACAGACCTCCTCCGCCAGAGAGTTTGTCTCTTCGATTCGTTCCGAATATATCTTCACCATCCGCTTCCTCTTCCTGCTTACAATCATCACTATCATTCTCATTCTCATTATCATTATGATCGCCGTCGTCGTCGTCGTCTGCTGAAAAGACGTCCCGTTTCCTCGGGGCCTCGCTCGAGCCGAGACTGCTATCCCCCAGCATCCACCCGGGTGTTTTCTTGACCCCGCCCTCGCCTGCACCTGACTGTTGCTTCTTCACGGGAGGGGGGGGGGTTTCGGGCGCTTTTGCTTCCCCACAACTTCCCCCCTCATTCTTGTCTTTGCGTCTATCTCGCTCTAAACTCAGTCGCCTCTCCTCTCTATCTATAATACCGTATCCATCACTGTCGATGACTTTCCCCAAGGCATCTCCCCAGCTCTTACCTTCCATGGGATTGAACTCAAAATTCATGAGCAACATTAACAGACCGTTTTCTTCCCTTGTTTCAAAAACGACGTCTTGTCGAATGGCGATCATGGCGCAAGCAATTTTACCCAGCTGTCGGATGAATACAGTTTGCTTCACCGATAAGTGTATGGTTTTCATGGCATTCTTCTTTGCATTTTGGTTGAGGATTGAAGGCGTTTGGGGCGTCTGGGGCAATGGTGTTGGCGGGGGAGGGGGATATCCCGGTTCATCCCCAGCTCTGAACGCTTTAAAAACGCTACCCCATATTCTGGTCAGCAAGTCGAAATCGCTTGCGCACTCCCGGATAAACATTAAGCGTAGCCACTTTAGCAAATAAACCTGAGGGATCACATTAAATCTGTCGAGCCATTCCGAGATTTCCTTCCCTCTTCCCCCCTCAACCTTTCTCATCAAAACAGACTGGATGAATGCACATTCATTGACTATGTAGCTTTTCTTGCCGTCAAAAAGTCTCGCCATCAAGTCTTCATCACCCTCGGTATCACTAGACAGCTTCGCATTCTTGTAGCAGCGACCTTCACCAGCTACATCGTAGAAAACAAACAAGTTTTTCATCACCGATGAAAAGAGAGCAAAAACCAAAGAGGGGACTTTGTCTTCTGTCGCTAATTCGGAGGTACCATCGTCCTCGACATCGTCGCAGTGATTTGTTCCGAAAGCTTCATTGACAACGTAGTAGATCACGCTACAAATCTCGTGCATACCTTGCTTGTACTCGCTAATCTTGTGTTTGTTCATCTCTGAATACAGGAACAGAATGCGAAGGAGAGTCCGACGAGCCGCAGGAGTTTGAAAATATTGTTTCTTGGTGTTGTTGGTAGTCGTTAAGGAAGTAAAGGACGGATAAAGACGATCCAGATCTATTTCGATCTGCTTTATGCTGTCTTGTTTCTTGTAAAACAAAGCCCACTCTCCAGAGCTCGCCTTTGAGTTGTCACTGCTATCCACGTGAGACCCCATGACGTCTCCCAGAGGATCGTGATTGTCGCTATTTGTCAGCTTCTCCATCGATGGGTAGTGGTCATGAATGAGTGAATTGAAACGAGCAGGTGAGCAGGGGTCGGGCGAAAGGGATTCCACCCAATCCTCATAAATCAGTTGAAAGTAAGGACGATTCATCATTATTCGCACAATTTGAGTCTATCGTATATATAACTGTACAGTCGGTTGCTTAAAAAAACGATCGAGTATTTGACTGATTTAAGGATGTCTTGCAAGCAATTTTGCGGAAAAATGAAGATAACAATTAAATGAAAGACTCTTTCTGATTTTTCATCCCCATATATATACATACACCCCCACTATCGCCAAAGGAAGCTTAAGTACCGCATTAAAACCTTTACACGTTCCCTTCTTCCTGAAACCTTTTGAATATGGATCTCCTCAAGCTACTCTTCAAGGATTCATTTGACCACCTTTATAATTTTAAGCAAGCGCCAGAGACGCCAGAGAATCAGCTATCTGTCGGGTGGAATGGCGACGTTCCAAGTAAGTGGAAATGTGTCGCCACCATTAAGACCGATGCCAGCATCAGAAGTAATACTTTCCCCAACTCTAATACCATCACACTTCCACTCTCCCTGCAGTCTTCCCTCCCATCCTTATCCTCACCTTTTTATTTATAACTTTACTCACCAAGCTCTACCCGGACAATCTCACTGATTATGACCTATTTTATGAGAAGACTTCCCCTTTAGCAAGGGAAATGATACTGATGTGCGGTTTTGCATATCTAGGGTTGATTGTGAGCAGTGAAGAATGGGCCCTCTTCGAAGTCGGAACAGGGGCAGCATTTTTGCCCGTTGTTAAGCTGGCTACGGAAGACCATGGCGTGTTTGCGTACTCCAGAAACTGTGAGTATATGGTCGACGTCTTTGTTTTTGGCCCTGCTATAGCAACTTTTTTCGACAGTTTTTTGTGTTTCATTCTCCTTACTGCGGGAATGGGGGTGTACTTGCATTTTTGGGTGGTTCCGGCCGAAGAGAAGCTGCTGGAAGATTTATTCGGGGAAGAATATACGCAGTACTGTGAAAGGATACCACGGTATTTCGAGCACGCCGCGGCAGCCTTCTACTTTTGCATGTTCATCCTAGTTGTGCATTTCATTGAGTTTTTATGGAATTTCAACAAACTGAAGAGCCGCAAGGGGCGGTGCATGTTTGAGCACTTTTACTTTACGATGTTGTACGGTTATTTTTATTTGAAACATAGTGTGAAGAGAGATAAAGAGTGGAGAGCTGTTGAAGAGAAGACGTCGCAACGACGGAAGCTCAGGAGCTATAATAAAATAAAACGAGTTTTAAACTGAGCTGAGCTAAGCTGAGCGGATAAGTCGTAATATTTAAAAGTTTTTTACTTCATCGTTTTTGCTGCTAACTATTCCACCATGCCATGGATGGGAGGATGTTATCGAAGGCACTCCATTTCATCGCCAATTGCTACGATCTCCTGCGGGAGAAACTTCTGTTTCCGTTTCTAATGTATTTGCCAGGTATCCTCCTAACAGGACCTCCCTCTCTATCTACACTCATGCTTTTGTTTGCTTCATTTTCCTCGGCCTCTTCCCAAACCTGTTCCTAAACCCCTTCCGCCTCCGCCTCCTCCTCTCCATTTGCCTCCTCTGCCCCCCCCTTTGCCGAGCACGATGGGTTTGAGGCCGGTGACGAGCTCGCCCTCTGCGGCAGCCTCCCTGCAAGCGGCCGCCAAAGACTTTCCGCTGCCCTTTCCTGCCTTCTTCGTCTCCTCTCGCAGCCTTTCCATCTCCTCCTCCTTCTTCATCGCAAGAGCCGCATTCTCAGCGCTGATAGAACACTTCACACACTCAATGCACCGTTGCTTCCCGGGGCCTTTATTGCATAGCTGGTTCTTATTAAACATTGCGGTGGCGAGGTTTTTCTTGCATGCAGCGCACTCATGTAGCTCGCAATCATCACCGTCATTTACTTTAGTCTGCTCTAAAGACTTCGACAATATCTGCTCCTCCTCCCGCTTAGCCACGCAAACTTTGCAGGTTATTTTGCAAATCTTTCCTGCCTTGAGAAACTTCTGAATCTGATTCTTCGAGAACTCAGCGGCCGTCAGGCGTTTTTGCCGGCACACCGAGCAAGTGAGATCCCCTGCCCACTTTGTATTCTCTGGTTGGGATGTCGGAGGGGCAAGGAAAGTTGTCATCTTCAAGTTGCGCAGTCAGTCGTCCTAAAAATTAATGCAAAGCGATTTTCGGCTGTGTGGAGAAATGAAACCTTCCAACCTTCCACAATTAATTTTTCAAAAAAGGGTTTGGAAGCATTTATGTCCATTGTTGCTTTTGAACTACTTTAGATGGTATTTAGAATGGCAACTGCCAAGTCTTTACTTCGCTTCCTCCTTCTCATAATCTTATTACCGTATACTGTGATCTTAGGGCTGTATTTCTCAAAGTCACTTTCTTTCTCAACGCTGAAAACATCTCTGGCAACTGTAACGTGCTTGGCCATACCTTTCCTCATATGGTGGGGAAAGAGAAATAGCGGGAAGGGAGGCAGTGGCGACGAGGGAGTGGGGAGAGAGAGGGAAGGTAGTGCGTGGGGAAGGAGCGAGAGCAAGGGGAAGAATGGGTACTATTACGCTCACCAGAGTATGACAGGCGGGTATAAGGACGGCCTCAAGACGGAAGATTACTGGATGAATGGTCCCAGGAGATTGGACGCAGATGTAGACTCTAAAACCGTTGGTGCCGATGCCAGTTCTAGTGGTGCCAAAACCAGAGCCCCCATCTATGTCGACAAGATACAGCGGCCGGCTTACAGTGGCGGAGATGTGCCGATGGGTGCTCTGCCGGCGTACTCGGGTGTACCGATAACGCAGTATTCATTTGAGGATTCTGGGGCTATGGTAAAGGTGTATGTGCGGTCCCTCCCCGGGCATGAGAATTTTTCTGACGCTGGCTTTGAAAAAGGGGATGCCAGCGTCTACTGGGACGATAGGGAGAGTTTGGTTTTGCTATTGAAGAAGGAGAGGGGAGAAACTTACAGCCTATACATTAAGAGGCTATTTGGTTTGGTCAACGATGTGCAAGTCATTGTGAAGAAAAAGTATCTGCTTGTGAAGATAACCAAGGCAGACGAAAAGAAAGAGTGGACGTCCCTTGCTAGTAAGGTCGACAAGAAAAAAGCCAATGTTAAGCCCGTTGAAGTCGACGGAGTTGAGGATATCGACGATGACGATGACGATGACTATGACGATGACGATGATTTCGACGGGAAAGGCAAAAAGAAGAAGAAAACAAAATTTATCAACAAGGGAGATCTGCCTTTCGGTGAAGATATAGATGACATGCTTGACTCGATTTACGACGATATCGATGTAGGAGAAATAAACATATAAGCTCAAGCATACAAGCATCGGGAACCAAACTATAGACGAATAATTATTTTGGCGAAAGAAAAAGCTTAAACACAAAAAACCTTGGGTTTCCACATTTCCACAATTAATAATCCAATCCATCCATTCAGGGTCATGGTAAGCAAGATATTTCTGATCACCCTTACGGTAGCAATGTCTTTATCTCTTGAACAATCTCCCTCACTGCGTCACTTTCCACAAAATGTGCCGTCCCATCCACCCCCTTCACAATCTCTCTAGCATGTTCAATGACAGCTTGAACGTCGATCCCAGGTATCGGCCTCATGACGAGCAGCGACCCAGCGCCAATCAAAAGCCTCTTGATAGCCTCCGTCTCAAACTCTCCCTCTCTTCCAATCATGCCGTTGATTGCCTTCAGCAACCCGATGACAACTTTCTCCCCCCCACCCTCGCTCCCAGCACCGCTCTCCCTTACTGAATGGCACAAATTCGCCACAACGGTGGCAACGGCCAGCCTTGTATTCTTGTTATCGGACCTCGAGAACTTGACGCAGGCATCCAATACTCTCCCTGAGTTGGCTTTCACCAACTTAGAACCAACAGGGAAAGACTTGGCAAGGTTAGCAACGAGGCGAAAGGAGCAGAGCGGGAGAGGATGGAGGTCGGTTGGACCGACCTTTTCATCCAGGAGGGCGTCGAGGGTCACTTGGAGGGATTCTCGAATAGTAGTTTCGTTTCGAGCACTAGTTGTGGCGCCTGGGTGTAGAACGGCGAGGCGGAGGAGGTCGGCAGCGGGGAAGCGCTCGGGGAGTGGAAAGGAGGCGAGGATCTTTGAGGCAGCGCGAAGACCCTCAGACGGCATTGGGCGGCTGTGATAGTGGCTGGTATCGGTGAGGGTGTCACAGAGGGTCGTTAGGGCATCTCTATCGGAGGAATTGAGGAAGCTGTCAGAAGAGGGAGAGCTGAGGATCTTGTTGAGGACCTTGGAAAGGGTGGCAACTCCAGAGGGGAAGGAATGTGGCGATTTCATCGGAATATGTTTGAGCGGGGCTGGAGGCGGAGGAGCAGGGGCGTTTGGTCGGGAATTTGCGGCTGCTGTCGACTCTGCATCTCCCGTCATGTCAATCGTTTGGGATGAACCAGCATCACCAACCCTCTGAACAATGTAATCCGCAACCTGACCTAAAAACTGCTGTTCCATGTTGTTCTCATCTAAGAATCTCTGCGCGCTTTCCCAAGGCGAACTGCCTTCGTTATGTCCGATTTGCAGAGTCTGCACACCACCCCCAGGCGTTTCGAATTCAATTGGCAGCACATGGTCGTATGTCACCCCATTGATGGTGCCGCGATTCTCGTTGGAGCCCGTCACCTCTCCTATCTCGATCCAGCAGTTGGAATCTGCCTGCCACTGCGCTGCAACGGCCTTTCCGTCCTTTCGAAACACCTTGATCATGGCATTCTGAGTACCCAAGTTTCTCGCCTCAGTACACTCCTCCCACTTCGGCAGCTTGTCGATGTCTTCCTTACTCGCCCCCTTCCTACTCTTCAACGCAGCCTCGTCGACTTCCTTAATGAAAGTCATCCTCTCTGCTTCCTCTGCAATCCGAGAATCGTCCCTGGTGAAGATCCGAATCCGACCATCTTGACATCCCGTCGCGAAGTCCCCGTTGGGGAGAGAAATCACGCACCAGACACATGCGGGGTGGTCAATCGTCTGAAGGTGCTGTCCAGTCGAGGTGGAATACACCGCCACTCGTCCGTCTTCAGCAGAGGTGACGTGGAGTGGTCCCTCGGCAGAATTGAACGCCGCGACCGAAAATACAAACGGCCTGTCGTTCGACATGACGCTGCCGGAAGTACAATTTGGATACGGATATTCCTTGGTGACATTTCCAGTGTCTGCAGATCGCAAATGCGAAAAACCCGAGTTGTCAGTAGTAATGACGGAGTTGGAGCTGATCAAATCGTCAGTCATTGCAGAAGAATCTGCCGAAAAGTCTCCAACGTCCTTCGGTAAGGTCGTTATCGATCGAATCGGCGCGTTGGAAGGGGTCATATTCACACAAGCATAGGGTCCATTCTCCAAACCATTCACATCCGTTTGTCGCCTGAAGATCCTAACATTGGAGTCAATAATAACATTAGTAGTATTGTTAGCGTTGGGATCCTTGCGACCCGTAGTTCCCGCGACGATTCCCTAGTCCGGAGCCGGCAGACCAACGCCGTAGCAGGCGTTCTCACCGACACAATCGTCGATGGTCTCTACGCATGTGTAGGCTGCACCAGAATCTGGGGAGATGTCCCAGATCCTGAGGGTCCCGTCCCAGGAGCCCGAAACAAGGAGGGGGGCACCACTAAGTTCCCCACCCGTCGAAGGGGGAGAAACGAACGAAAGGGATATTATCCCCCCCGTGTGACCGCTCATGATCTTCAAAACTTCTCCGCCGTCGCTCACCAACCTCAACACCCCCTCCAACCCCCCGGTAATGAAGCTGACGGGAACTTCCGCCTTCCCCCCGTCGGGCAAAGTAAAAGGGACCGAGAGGGGAAAATTAGGACTGATTATTGATGTGATTTGGTGGGAATGAATGCTGTAATTCAACATCTCCACGCTCCGCGACAGTGGGCAGATCGCGTACTTCGATATCGTTGCGCTCTGTGTCCCCGCCACGACAGTGTACGGCGAAGACAACGGAGATGACGAAGAAGAAGAAGGAGATTGTGGAAGGCAGCACAAGGAACGGACGGGGGAAGAGTCCCCCGAGAGGAGGGAGTAGGAGAGTTGGTAGGGAACCATTCTCGATTTATTTAGAAGATTTAGGGTGTTGACAGGGTTGATCGGCTCGGCAGCAGAATAAATAGTCGTAGCTACAAAAATGGGTTGGAACGAATCTTGCATTTTCGGATTTTCGATGATTTCTCTCTCCCGCCCCGCTTTTTCAAAAACATAAATACGGAATCAACCGCATTTCATTGTGGTACAAAATTGTCTCAACCAGTACGTATAGGACCATCACCCTGTACTACTTCCACTTTCCTGGCCTTGCATATTTTCCTGAGCCTTCTTCTCTTTTTCGAAACCTTGCCCCCGTAATTCCCCTTACCCCTCTCCACCTCATTCGCCTTTTTTTAAATTGACCGCGACACGTCAAGTCCCTGTAGCTTAATTTCAAGCAATGCCCGAGAATTTTATCCCCCCAAAATCGTCCACTGGCCTGGTGCCAGCAAAGTTCAAGGTCGTGAGCGGTCTCTACGGAGGTCCCACTCACGGGCGCAGAGCAATTTCCAACCCCGCATCCCAAAAGAACCTCTCCAAGGCGGGAAAGATCTACAAAACCTCTGGGAGATACAACACCCGGGGGAACAGCGCCGTCAGCAGCACCGTCAGCAGCACAAAAACTGATTTACGCAAGAAAAAGGCGCCTTGGAACCCGTACCACAGTGATCCCGATCGCTACACACTTCCTGAGGACCTCCGTCTCAAGCGGAAAATGGCCTTTGTTAGCAGGAACAACATTCTCATTCCTGCAAAGGGAAAGGCCGGAAAGAAAGGGAGAAAGGCACTTGGAGATGTGGACGGAAATGTTGAGAGCGACAACGGAGAAAAGGGAAAGGGAGGAACGGCTGTGGGGAGAAGACTGAGAGAGCTCGAGGAGGACTACGATCTTACGCCCGGCGGTGGAGAAGACGAAGAGGGAAACGATACCCCCTCCGCAGCTCAAGAAAGCGACGACACTAACGACATGAACGCTGGGGACGAAATCAACACCAGGATTAGCGAGACGAAGAAGAGGCTCAACGCGCTCGAGGAGAGGGCCGGTTTGATCCCGGCCCCAAAGTCGCAGGAACTGCAGGAATCTCCAGGGGTTGCCAAGGCGCTACGCAGCGCCGGTGTTTTTGGAGTTTCGGCGGAAGGAACGTCAACGTCGATCCACACGAGTCACAAGTCCGACTCCAACTCAGTCTCCAACTCAGTCTCCAACTCAGTTCCTCCTCCTAAACCCCCTAAATCCTCTCAACCGCTCGCCCAGAGTGTCGACGTGGAGGAGTATGAGAGGATGAGGAAAAGGGTTCTCGAGCTGGAGATTAAATGCGAGAGGATGGAAGCTGTCATTCAGGCGATGAAGACTGTTGGCGTTGGTGCTGTTTCTGGCGATAACGAGGAGCAGGTGGAAAACGACGACGGCTCAAATAAGAACAAAAACATAGATGCCCCGGAAGTCATGGAAGGAGCAATGCCCCCACCGCCGCCTCAACAGCAGGAAAGAAAACGACAGCACCCCAAACCAACAGGTTTCGATTACTTAATCGGTTTCGAAAATCTTACCACCTACGCCTCGGATCAAGGGCAACAACCTACTGACTCTTCCTCCGGTGACCAACCTAACCCGAGACCGCCTTGGACTTCCATCAACGAAACCATGGACCGAGAACAGCTCCTCAACGATCTCGTGCGCGCTAAGAAACACAAGGAGTTCATGCAAGGTGGCATCATCAGCGGGGACAACGGCGTCGGCGTCGGCGTCGGCAGCTATAGCGCCCAACCTGCCAATGCCTCCATCGACGACCTTAACTCAACTGGTAATATCACCCTAGCCTCGTACCCAACGGTGCCGACACCGATGGACACTTCCTATCCGGTCCATCCTTTCTCTCCTCCTCCTAAGGCTGACAACAAGACTACTTCCGCGGTGCGGTCAGTCAAGTTCGCTACCTCGCCTGAGAATGACATCGAGCCCCTTATCAGCCCCGGAACATTCATCAAGAGAGGGGGGAAGGCTGATTGGAAAAAGACAGAAGTGGGAATGGGGAGAGGCCAGGCAATTGTTAGAGTCGTGTGAGATGAGATGAGAGATGAGATTATATTCCTCCCCGTCAATCAATGCAGACTGAACCTACAGGCCGAACCTTGCATTCGGGAAGATGAAAAATTAATGCAACATAAAAATGTGTGGTGATGTGTTTGTGATGATGGAGAATTGACTAGAACCCAGAGCATACGCCATGGCAGCTCTTTTTCATCGAAGCATTTCCTCTACCAAATTTACTCTCGTATTATATTCTAATTCAAGCTGTCACCTGCGCAAAACTTCAAGCCCTCGAAAAAATAGAAAGCTTTTTTCACACTCCGCATATCCTCACACCACGACAAATTTAGGCTCTACAAAGTCTTGGCTATTGTCACTGCTACTCCAACAGTTCCCGTGAGAATTATCGGGGCGACACTATACTGGACCAGTATTGCCTTTGCCACCCCATTCCTGTTGACTCCAGCAAGCTCAGCCATGACCATGACATTGTTTGCCGTTGGTGAGCACACAACGATCATTACCACTAGATAAAAGGAAGCATCAACGTCGTCAGAAACGTTCAGAAAAGTCCGAAGGAGGTAAACAGCACCGACCCCAAACAATGGCATTATAATCATTTTGCATACGACAATCGCAAGGAAGACGCGGAGGGGAATGCGGTCACTATCGTCCTTGCAGCCATCGTTGGAACTATTACCGCTCTTCACGTCGTCTCTCTCTACGTCGTTTCCCCTTTGAGTATTTTTGGAAGTCATTTCGAGAGAAGCACCAAGGATTATCATGTTTACAGGGACGGCTGCTTGGCCCATCGTATAAAGGCCGTTAAACCACCACTCGAGGGGCGCATCATTATCCCGGTCATCGAGGTCGACAAAGAGAGATCTAAAAGCCGGTAAAAGTCCAATCATCATGCCACTCAGAGCGCCTACCACCGGAGGGGTAATGGCCTTCTTTAGGATCAGCTTCATGACGCTCTCCTCACTCTTTGGGCCTTCTGAGGGTCGGAGGACATGATTGTTTAGCGTTACCGTGACAAGAGAATTACTGCTTTCCCGAGTCGTTTCCGAGGTAGGAGCCAAGAGGGGCTCGGAGATCGCGTCCACGGGTGTTTGAGGAGCTAGGAGAAAGCCCCCAATCCCCCATTGAAGAACAGGATATACCAAAAGATAAACTCCCAAAAACAATGTGGGGTCTACTGCACCCAGCTCCGTAGTCTTCGAGAATGAGGCGTGAATCACAGTCAAGAGAGTAATGGGCAGCCCCGTACTGTTACCGAAGGTCACGCAGGCTACGAAGACAGGTTTAAAGGACGGCGGACAGTGCACGATAGTCGCTCCTAAGCTGCCGACAAGTAGTCCACCTAAAACAACAAAAATAGGGTAGAACAGGAGAAAGTATCCCTGGGAAATGCTATCTCGAACATCTGGGCATGGCTCATCGCTCCAATCTTGGTTGCAATAGATTATCTTGCTGAATAGAAGGAGAGGAATCGTAACTTGCTGTGAGATCTTGGCAAGTTGCTTTTTTCCAGAGGGAGTGAGAAAACTGTACCGAGAAATATAGAAGCCACAGCTCGCGAGAGTAGACGCTTGGCCGATGGAACGCAGGCTTGCAACTAACGTATCCATATTCATGAAAAAATAGGCACTTTCCCGCTGAAAATTGAGCAAATCCAGTTTTGGAGGAGGAGTTATAGACGGGTTCGCGTGAATTGAGAGTTAATTGGGAGTCGAGGGGCCCTTAATACAATGGATAAGTCAGTAACGAAGAGTTTTAATGTGAAAAATTAATCTTGAGTGGAGAAATTGTTGTTTTTTTCCCCCCAGCAGTCGACGAACAACTTCAACGAATTCTATCCTTTGATGAAACTGCACCAAACTTTTTTTCTACCCTCCCTCGCTTGGGGTCTGAATGTTGGGGACGTTTGTTATCGCAACTGTGGAGACGTTGATGGCAACTTTGATTTGTCAACAAACTGTCCCTTCTCAACCTTGTGTATTGCCTCAGAAGATAGCTATGCAAACAAGGAAATCTGCGGGCACGAGGAGGGCTCAGTCAAGTTTTGTGCAGATAATTGCAGTGAACACGGCAGTGATTGCAATGCCTGTCTATCCAGTAATTCGGGTTGTGTCTTCACAATTGGGGAATGCATGAGTGGTTGCTTTGTCAGCGACGTGAGCTGTTACACAGCATCAGAACCAGCACTTGCTGAAGAAGTGTGCAGAGGAATGGATTATGATGTTGCAAATGCTGCCATGTGCTCTGAGAAGACGACTTGTTCTGAGTGCGTTTCAACCCCGCTTTGGGGTCGAGAAGAGGATAATGGCAATTGCATGTGGCACGAGGGCTGGGGCGATGGGGGATTCTGCATGAGCGAGTGCGGGATGATCGGTTGCGGCCAATCAGAGTGTTTTGACCCTTGTTCACTCGTTGACTGCGCTCCGTTTGGCTGTGATGATCCATGGTGTCAAAAGTGTGAGGATGGACAACAATTTGACAGCAGTCTTGGTTGCTGTGGGGGATGCATTGATGGCGAAGAGGATGGTGCAGCATCAGGAGGAGCTAGTGACAATAACTCAACGAGCTATATCGATGGGGACCAAGATAGTGACGATGATGCAGGGTCAGCCACTGACAATAACTCAACGAGCTATATCGATGGGGACCAAGATAGTGACGACGAAGGGGAGGGTTTTGGAACATGCGAAAACGAGCTTTCCTGCGAGGGCTGCTATAAACTGCATAATTGCACTTATCATAAGGGCGGTGGCAGGGGCTATTGCAGCGAAGTAGGAGCGTTAAATGACGGCGATATATACATCGACCAAGAAGTATGCGAGCAATTCAGATTTTATGCTGAAAGCGGGGGTGTGCCCATGGCTGTGCCCTTGTTGACAGTAGTGGTAAATTTGGTTGTCGTTGGAATAATAATTATTACGTAGATTAGGCAATAAACTGTCTTTCTTCGCTAGACTCTCTCTGCTACAAAATTTTTTCTTCTACCACTTTATTTGCACTTTCTCTGTGGGCCGCAATTGGCATTTTTGTTCGCACCTCATCAACCAAAGCCAGATCGATTTCGACAAATCCAACGAAATCCAGTTCTTGGGTTGTCTCATCGAATCCTTCTGAGCTGTAACCACCACCATCGTATAACACTTCACCCCATGGACTGACGACAAGTGAGTGACCATAAGATTGTCGCTTTTCATTGTGCTGGCCAACCTGCGCAGCAGCAACAACGAAGCACTGCGACTCTATCGCACGTGCCCTGAGCAGCGTATGCCAATGTGCTTTCCCGGTAGGCACAGTGAAAGCGCTCGGAAACGTCAGTAAGCTTGCACCCATCTCGCGAAGCTTGACGGTCATCTCAGGGAACCTCATATCATAGCAGGTGGCCAGACCGACGTTACCAACAGGGGTGTCGGTGCACGTAACATATTGGTTCCCAGGTCTAATTGAGCGACTCTCCATCAAGGATATCCCCTTGTCAGGAATTGAAATATCGAAAAGGTGGATCTTCCGGTACAATGAAACAACATCTCCTTTTGGGTTAATCATGAGCTGAGAATTGTACACGCGGTGGTCACTGTCTCCGTTGTCACTCTTCTCATGCAGGCAGGACGACAACCAAATATTACTTATCCTTGCTTCTTCACGCAGTTGTTGAACTGTCGGGCCGTCGACGCTATCGGCATTGCTGATCGTATCGGCCGATGATACGCTCATATAGCTCGCGACCTCGGGAAAGAATATCATTGTTGCACCCGAAGCAGCAGCATTTTTCATCAGATTCCGCATCGTCGCAACGTTAGCAGACTTGGAATTGGTAGACCTCATTGTCGCCACTGCAATTTTTACAAGTTTCATTTTGTGAGCTCACAGCCCGTTTTTCTCTTTAACAACGCACGCCCCCGAAATGGATTTCACAAATTTCTCCTTAATTTTATTGCGACGACACACAAAGCGTCGATTTTCACTTAGGATTTATATATGAGCTCACAGCCCGTTCTTCTCTTCAACGCCCCCGAAATAATGGATATCACATTTCACAACTCTCTGCCTTAATTTTTCCTTCCACAAAAGGCTGTTGTTGTTGGTTCGTGTGTTCTCTCTTCCTTTATCGCTCGCCAAAGGAAAATACGCAATACAATTCACGAGATTCTGGCAAAATTCTACTTCCCGCCCCACCATTTGTTCATTTGGAAAACTAGGTCTTGCTCCTCTGTGAGTCCCATTTCTCAAATCGCAAAGGTGTATATTATAGATGAACCCTACCATCCCAGCGGAGGTGCTACTTTCGCTGAAACATCGATTCAACGTCACACCTGAAGGCGATTCTGTTCCTGCTGCGACGACAGAGACAACAGTAACAGCTGCTGCCACTGCAAAATCTCCATCGACTGCCCCCCCCACTGAGAAGAAGGCGAAAGTGCCGACGAAGAAAAAAACCAAATTTAGCCCAAGTGACATCTCAAACCTTCTCACTCACATTGAAAATAATGGCCCGAAAGACTGGGCGGCTGCAGCAAAATTTCTCAGTGACCAGAATCCGGAGGGAAAGGTGTTTACCGAAAAGGCTTGCTCTGAGAAATACAACACCAAACTGAAGCACCTCGACTCGATAGCAAGCCTAGCGAAGAGTGTTGCGACATCAATTCCCTGGACTCTTGAAGATGACGAGGCGTTGTCGTACGGTGTGAACGATCTGAATTTCATGGGGAAATGGGCAGATCTCTCTCGGCGGGCTAAGGCCGGCGATCCTTCCGATGCGAAGCTCCATCGTCTCTCAAATCGGACCCCAAAGCAGCTACTGAAGCGATGGAAGCGGCTGGATGAGCTCGATTTTGTCAATACAGGGAAGCGTCCCAGGCTGAAGAGGAAGTTAGAGGGCGATGAACAAGGTAACAAAAGTAGTGGAGGTGGTGATAGAGATGGAGGCAGCAGTGCTAGCGGCGGTGGCGGCGGCGGCGGCGGTGGCGGCGTAGCAAAAAAATTGAAAACATTGAATGCCGAGTTCAACTCTGCTTTTACGAGCGATAGCGATGCAGAAGGTGCAGAGGGGATAAAAGTGGGAGTGGGAAAAAGTGGCAAGGTGCAAATAATTTCTGACGAGCGAACAAACAACTTTGCGGAGAACGTCGCGGCTGATATCGTCAACCAGATGCAGCGGGGGAGTGACAACAGAAGTTGTTGTACAGAGAGCGAGAGTAATGGCAACGGCGGCATTGGGGTCGGTATTGAGATCAATGAAAGAAGCAGCGACAATGAAGGGGGTCGATCGCCCTCAGAAAATCGTCCCTCTTTTTCTTCACTGGACTCCAGACCTCCCCTACGACCGACAAAACCAAAGCACATTATCTCGGCAAAGCATGTCCTCGCGGCTATAGCGAACGACACCACCTTGCGCACGGCACTGTTAACAGGTGGCTACGGGGAAAAGAAGCGACTTTCACACGAAGAGTGCATGCAAGTATTCTCTCGCACGCTCGCTTCTGCGGCCATTTTGAGCAAAAAAGGAGGTGAAAATGAACAAGAAGAAGAAGAAGACGATGATAGAGATAGTAAGTAGAGGAGAACTAAATAATATCGACGAAAGAAGTTTAGGACCTGAGAACGTCACGTAGCACATAGAATAGAAGCACTCAAAAAATTCACTACTCTTATACCCTTTTTATGAAATCCTTAAAGTCAGTTTAAGAGGACTTTGCGAGAGCGAGTAACCGCTTCCGCACCCGATCAGCGTCTTCGAGTTCTCGCTGCGCTTTAAGTGCGACCACCTCTGCTTCGTTCCCTCCTTCCCGCAACACCGAGCACAATGCTTTAAATGCCGTCTTGTCAGGGTTTCCAACGTCTAAAACGTCTGCCTCCTTAAGGTAAGTTAGAGCAAGCTCGGTTTTCCCCCGGCCGTGCAGGGCGTGAGCGAGGCCAATCTTCGATTCCACGGAATCATCGTAGTAAGAAACTGCCAGGCCATAAATTTCAGCTGCATGATCAAACTCCTTGAGGAGATTGTGGATACTTCCGAGGGTACAGAGATTCTTCAGGTGTGAGGGGACCAACTGAATACCTGTAAGAGCCATCTGCTTCGCCCGGGCCAGATCTTTTTTGTAGACATATGCGCTACTCAAATTGCTGAACAAGTCCGCCTTCTCATCTGGTGTGAGTTCTTCTCGCTTTAACAATCCCTCGAAAGCCTCGATAGCTTTGTCTGTTTCGCCGAGAATGAGGTTGATTCCAGCCAAGTTGAAAATCGCTTCGTCCAGGATTTTCGTGTCATTCTCATTTTCCTTCGCATTGGAGGAAGAAATGCGGTGCGAGCTATCGTCCGAATCGACCCTCGTCCTCCGCTCCCTAGCATTGGCATTAGCGTTATCGACAATCTTTCTGTTGATAACTTCAATTGTCTTCTGATATAATATCATCGCTTCTCCAATGTATTGAGTCTTTTTCTTATCTTGCAGCCAGAGGCACCAAAGTGAATTTCCAAGCATTAGAAACTCCTCCGGGTGTTGGCGCTTGGATTTGACCATCCCCTTCTTCATCCCCTTCTTCAAACTCATCACGCTAAACTCAAACTTGGCATGGTTGCCCAAGACCAGCCCCATTAACACCTGTGAATATATGGGATTATTAAAAGGGGGGGGGGGCGAGGCGGAAAGATTAGAAGGATGTCGATCGATGGAGAGTGATGATTTGGCACTCGATGATGGTATTCTCCCTCACTCCACTCAAGAATCCGACTTTAAATTCTCTGCCCCCTAAACTATCCCATCACATCCCATTTCTACTCCCTCACTACTGCCTGCCATGTCACGTCAAAACTGAACTCACCTCTTCGTTAAAGCCCTCACCTCCCGCTTGCCGACACAATGATTGATACTTCTGCATTCCCTTTTCAAAAGCTTCTATCGCTTTCTCTTTATCAATTGGACTAAGGGCCCGAAAGTAGTATTCCGTTTTCTCAGTGGTGTTCGTAAACCACTTGCAGATAACCTTGAATCCAAGGTTGTCCTTCTGCGCAAATTCACCCAAGGATTGGATGAACATGCATCCTCGCGGCTTGTCATTTTCAATGTACTCTAGCTCATTTCGCCAGTACGTGAACAGCCCTCCTTCAATGGTAAAGTAACGAGACTTCCAGCTTGCAATGAAATGCCCCCGTTTCATCAATGTCCCAGACCAAAGGATATTTGGATCTTGGGGGTAATTCGCTTCATTAAACTTGGAGGCTGTACTGGGGGGTACACTTGGCGATGGCGACGAGAGCGATGGCGACGAGAGCGATGGCGACGGAACTTGAGATTCGTCAGACATGAGGAAGGGGTGGGTAGGGGTTGGGTTGTTTCAAGGGAGGAGAAAACCCACAAGGAACTTGAGCGGGTAGTTTTCCAATTGCACGGTTCGCATCAACTTCAGTATTTGTAGTCCAAGCAGAATATGGCAAAGGTATGTTTTTCCACTCTGGGGGGGTCCTCAGAATTGGAGTTGGTAATTAATTCTCCTTTTTCATTCCTCATCCCAGATTGTCCTAAAATTGAAGCTCACTGGGGAGCTCACTACATGCTCCACGAGCCGGAGAGGGAAACTGTAATTGAGTCGATGGAGGAGTGGTTGAAAGAGCACATGTAGAGAAAAACGAATAGAATTACCCTTAGGTTAGGCAAATGTACGAGCAAACCGATTAAGTCCAGTTATTGCAACGCCTGGTACGACGCCTACGCGAATGACTACTTCTGTGGATCCGGCAGTTACTTTTCTTGCAACGACATGTAGCTCGATGAAGTCATCAAGGAAGAAATG
>Ga0115557_1001130_pt1 | contig 18365 bp, 9 predicted proteins | sample COGITO_mtgs_1104_FD_87280 | JGI IMG/M metagenome (GOLD analysis project Ga0115557, IMG submission 87280) | Pelagic marine microbial communities from North Sea - COGITO_mtgs_110421 | ecosystem: Environmental > Aquatic > Marine > Epipelagic | place: Germany:Helgoland, sampling site Kabeltonne...
CAGGCCGATTTTGGACACTTAGAGAATGACCACAAATGACCACCAGATTAACTCCATTTCCATTGCCTTTTCTCAACGCTGCTCCAAATGTCATCAAATTCACCCCCTCGACAAAATAATTCGGTGTGTAATTAATTCTTAAGAGCTCTATCGCAACAGTCTCTCAGATTTTTCATTAAACGGTCGTCAGGACGCATCCAATTATGCTCACTGATAGCTACAGCGACCTTTAATACTCGTCGTAACTCTCCCACCTTTGGGCGAGATACCAAGCGATGGATGGGCCTTCAACAGACGCAATCGCTTCACTGTTGTCGAAACAGCGCCTGGGTAACCGGTTCTTTGCGCCTGATCCCAGCGAAGTGGAGATCGAACGCCTTCCATTTTCTGGCTGCATAAAAAAGCAAATGGGTACCCACACTGTGCTTTGCCTTCCAGATTACCCTCCCCGTCGAGATGTAGCTCCAGAGACTTGTGTTCATCGATTTGTTTCAGTGCTGGATAATAGTCATATTCGTGCAACACTTGAGAGTATCTGGAGACTGAGACTGAAGGATACCACTGCAAGTGTCAGCATCAGTAATGTCGGGGGGTACCATTCAGCAGAGGAGTCAATTTTTTCGGTTTCAGACGGAAAATTTTTCTCTGGGACAGACGAATCATTCCTGTCCGTGGACGTTCAGCGAATCCTGGCAGATACTCTTGCGTCATTCAGAAGGGAAGACAAATACGGAAATATGGAACCACGACGCAAAGAAGAAAATATCACTGAAGCCTCTGAATCACCTTCTCTGTCTGGCCATCTTCTCCTCCGCACACAAAAAGCTCCCTTTAAGCACTCGTTTTACTATCTCCCCATCCCACCAACTAGTAACTCCCTCGTGATTTTTCCGGGATATCAGCCTCATGCGGTAGTCGGCTCTTCTTGTAATGGCAGAGTCAGCGTTGCCATGAATGTGAATTTCCAAGACGATGCAAATTTCTCTGTCACCGCTTGGTGCAATATAAACAATGAGAACGACTATAATGTTTTGCATGATCACGATGAACATGACTTTGCTGTTGTTTTGTACCTGTAAAATAATCTCGGCTCATCTTATTTTTTGGTAGTACTAATGGCAAAGCAGCTAAACACAGGAACACTTTGCATCCTCTTCCTCCTCCGCCTATTTTTTTATTGTCCCCACAGCTTCGCGCAATTCGACCAGCTCCGCGCAATCGACTCCGATGTCTTCTTCCTCGATGAAGTCGTCGTTTTCTTCCTCGATAACATGGGTACGAACTCTAAATTCTCGTCCACCAAAGTTCTCGAATTCGTCTATCGATTCTTTACTCTCTTCTGGAGTGATGCTTTTCTTCTTTTCGCGAAACAATTTCGTTAATTGTCCTATCCTTTCCGCCTGCAGACTCTCAGCTTTTCTCTTGTCCATTTCGTAGACCGCACTACTTTCATCCGTTGCGATATATCGCTCCAGGTGTAACTTCACTATCCTCTGCTTCGCCACCAGTCTCATGACAGCGGGTAAGTCAGGGAAATGCTCACATGTTTTCTCGAAGTCTGCTCCGCTTAATAAGTAGGCTTCTACAGCGATGCTCTCTGCGTTATACAGGCAAGGCTGAAACTTAATGGTGTTCTTGAACAAGAAAGGGAGCTCGCCGATGTAACTCCCCTCGCTGTGCATACCAAATGTTTTACCCAATTTTTTCACTTCCACCTTTCCCTTGCGTATAAAATAGAGGGCGTCGGCCACGGAGTTTTCATATATAATTGTTTGGCCCTCCAAAAAAAGGCATTCTCTCAGCGATTGTGCGAGAAAGTGACACAGATTGTCTGGGAAGAAACTATTCGCAAAGACAGGGTTCTTGTTCAGCATAAATTTAACTGCTGACAACGCTAGCTCCTTGCGCAAATACGGAGATAAATTATCTAGTACTTTGTCTTCGTCGTACATCTTGACGCTGGAGGACTTGACAAGTTCTCCCTCTTCAATATACTGCATCCGCTCGCCATGTCGCTGGCTCCACCTCATTGAGAGATAACTTTTCACCTTCTTGCGTAACTCTGATGGCACTTGCCGGTGAGCAAAATAAGCGTTCGCCTCGTTCATGTAGGTCTGGAAATTTGCCGACGTGCTATCAAGTGACAATAACACTGCGGTTATGGAACCCACTATGCAAGCAAACAAACTCGCACCTATTGACATTGAGAAGATTGTAGCCCAAACTTCCTCCGTGGTGCTTGGTGGGTAAACTCCATAGCCTATACATAACATGTGGCTCAACCCCATGAATAAGCTCCACGTATATTGTTCACTCACAGTGTCCATAGCGTGCTCAGCTTGCATCAGAGTAATCCACGTCTCGTCAGTTGTGTTCAAGCTCGACACCAAAAATAACAAGCAGGCGTTCCAATGCGCAAACAGTAGAAGCAGGAAAATTAGCTTCAATACACGCAGATAACCACTGTGGATTTTATCTGTAAATCTCCTACTGTAGCGAAAGATTCGTGGAAGCCGGAACAACCTTCACGATCAGTGAAGAGAAGAGAAGAGAAGAGAAGAGAAGAGGAGTGTTAGTTGACTTCCCACTATTTACCAGAAACCCCTTTCAATTGATTACTCACCTCAACAACCTGAAGATCCTCAGCACTCTGATCAACTTGCTCGCCTTTGTCATGCTTGTATTGCTGCCATTTTGCGCAAAACTAAAATAATCTACTGGGACCGAAGCAATGAAGTCAATGACAAAACCGTTCCGGAGATAGTGACTACTGGCTTGTTTTCGATCCATGATCACGACCCCATGGTACTCGAAGCCCGTCTGAAAATTCAGAAAAATATCTACAACGAAGAACAGATCAAAGATGCAATTGATCACAAAGCCAACATTCACCTCTATGTTCGGGTAGAAGCAAATATCCACGGGGATATCGATGCAGCAATACAATACCACCAGCAAACTCGCGAAATTCCATTGGGTGCGAAACTTACTATCAGGATGAATTGTGTGTCGCAGACAATAGCCCGGCGAGTCCTCCTCTTTCTGCCTCTCTACCTCCATTTGGCTGTCGCTTACTCCCCATAGCCTTTTTCCCACCAAGGAAGGTGACTTTTGCGGGGTCAATTGTTGTGTTTCAGGTTGATGGTAGTGCTTATAAGTATCCCCAAGCGCTGTCATCCTCTTCCTGAACCGTCCGCTTTCCCTCTGGGATTCATTGGATCCTTCAGATCCGGATCCTTCACTTTTCAGCATTGCTGGCAACTGTTTCTGTTTCTTCAACGGAGTAGGAGAGATCACGTCTTTGGCTTTCATGATATCAACATCAGCGGGAGAGTTAGTGGCAGCCAAAGAAGCCTCACCGGACAATTTTTTGTCATCAATACTACTCAACGTATCAGAGGGCTCAGTACTGACAGTCAAATTTGTTTTTTTCATTTCAAAAGTGCTTCTTGTGCTTCTTTCAATCGCTGTGAGTAGAATTACACTCTCTAAGGGAGGGAGTATTAAGTTGAATACCAGTGTTTGTGTTGGTTTATCCTCCTGCCTCTCTCAGCAGAAAATCCTTGTCACACACAATAAAATATCTCTTTTTCACTTAAAAGATGGAGCGGATACTCCATCTTCTGCGAGAAGCTGAGAACCGGAGAGATCCGGTTCAGTCTTCGGGGTTTCTCATGATGAAGCGAGCGTACGAAGCTGAGAACTCAGTTGATGATGATTTTATCTTCAGCCGATTCAAGGAGGAGTTCCAGGCGCTCAACCGTCCCAAGCACGGTCCATACAATGAAGCTGCCTTATATCAAAGCATGTCTTTGCCGAAACTTCCCAAAAACCACATTCTAACTCCAACAAAGAAATATGGAGAATTCAGGGAACACAACCAGTCAGAGAGAAAGCAGCCGTACGGCGAGTCTTTTCCTTACATATCTAGTATTTCACCGCTCTCTACCAACAAATACAAACCAAATAAAAATAAAATCAAGCCCCTCGATTATCATGCTTCTCATAGAACCCTCCAGACATCAGAATCAATGCCCCATCTATCTCTCCACAACCACCGTCGGAGTTTTGATAATGTTCCTCAAGAGAAAAGGTTGGCCGCTTCTGATTCTGTGTCTAGCTTATTGTTTGGTAATAGCGTAACACCACCGTGGCCAAAGAGGGAATTACAACCCGAGACATTAAACAACAACAACGATGAGAAACAAGAAAAATCAAAAGCTGAAGAAACACAAGAAAAAACCATGATCAAGACACCGGCCGGGGGGGACAAAATCCATTACTCACAATTTCACTCTCCGATCCAGATACCGCAGAAACTGGTACCGCTCTCTGACGACAAGCAATACTTTATCCGTGGCACACCAAATCAATATTTCATCGGTGCAAACAAGCAGATTCCCCGAGGAAAGATGGCGCTGTCCCCAGAATTCAACCACCAGATGGCTTTTATGAGCCGGGAAACTGGGGCACAAATAAAGTAGTACCCGGTAATGCTAATATCTTAAAGGTAGCATAAGGAAGAGTGTTGCGTAGCTAAAATATTTACAACCATCTTTACACAAATTAATTCAATACGCTCTCTTTCACCATTCACCCTCTCCCTCCGCTCCCTCTCCATTATCCTCCGCGGCCTGATAGATGCATTCCAGTTGGTTGTAGTAGAAATAAACCCCCAACTTTTCGTCCCAGTATGTGACCCAACCGGTACTTTCTACGGTCTCGGTTACCACACTTCGCTCCTTCCTCAAATCCCATACCTCGTTCCAGTTGGGCTCGATAAACAGTGTGGTTCTATTCAATCTATTGTACCAGAAATGTTTGAATGTGTTAACCGGTGATTTACGGTCATACATTCTTTGCCACTCTCCCCATTCTGCCCTCTCCTCTGTCACCTCACTTCTCTTCAGGACGGTAAAACTCGGACCCTTCCCCGCATACTTGCCGCCGGGGAGCCTCTGCATCTCCAGAGTCTCGAAGTTGTCAATGATAGCTTGATTCGCCCCGTCAATGGCTATGGCCCTCTGATACATTTTCTCTGCCAATTCGTAGTCCCCTAGTACACACTGGTTCAGCAACGCATAGTTGAGCAACGCAATTGGGTTCTTCGGATTGACGATGACCGCCCAGTGGAAGAAGCTTTCTTGGGCAACGTGGAACTTGCTAAGGTCGGGGTCGCTCAAACTCGCTGTTTTGAACAAATCGCATGCAGAGGCAAACACTTTGGTCCGTGGTGCGTCTCCCGCCGCCAAGGTGAATATAGCGTACGCCCGCATTAACACAGGATTGGTATTGCTCTTTTCCAATGCCAACTTGTAACACTCTCTGGCCTTGGCAAAGTCCCCTGTGAGACAATGATTCAGCAAGGCGAAGTTTACAATATTGCTAAGCCTAGTCGGGTCTTTTTCGAAGTTGAGTTCGGCAACGTTCTGGAACTTGAGAGCCTTGATGACTTCTGCCATCGTTGGCGTTCCAAAGTCTCTGCTCTGATGCAATCTGACCATACGCTGTAAAATCTTAGCTGCCTCCTCTTCACTCAGCCAGCTCGTTTGCCCCGTGCAAGGATTCTGATAAAAAACATTGCCATCTTCCCCTGTAATCTTTCGCCACTCATCTACCGGGTCTTTCAGATCCTCTGACCCTAAAATAGACAGCTTCGTCCACTGGATAGCTCCTGTCCTCACGTTGATGTAGTAATAACAGCCATTCTCGTTATCCCACATTTTCTCCCACTGCTTTCTTGCTCTAAGCCTCATCTTCTGCCTTGCCTTCTTTTGCCTCCAGATGCCTTGCAACTTCGTGGCGGCTGCTTCCTTCTGTACTCCATCTTCCTCGTACTGCAGTATGAGCTTTGTCCGTTTCGTCCTCCTGTTCCTGCTAATTTTTAGTCTATCCAAGAGCCATTCAAGCAATTCGTCCTCATTGTCCTTCTTCATCAGGTATGGCTCGCTACTCTCAATCAGTGCCAGCTGTTGTTTTTCCGTCAGGCTCTCTTCCAAATTTCCTTCACCGTCCATTGGAACTATTGCACCCTCCTCATCCCCCTTCTTCTCTTCCTCCCCATCCTCCCCGTCGTCCTCGTCATCGTCGTCCTGCCCTTCCTCCCCCTCGACCCGCTCGAACTTCTCCTCCTCAACCTCTTCCTTGATTTCTACCCCCGCTTCTTTCAATGCATGCAGCTTGAGGAATTCTATCGCATCGGCTAGCTCGACCTCGTCCACATACTCTCCCCAGCTATACATCTGCTTGACCCTCCTTGCATTGTCCAACAAGCATTTGTATTCATTCTCCTCGCGCCTCTTTTGCCTGTATTCCTCTTCCACTAGCCAGTCTCTCAGGACTTTTATTTCAATGCAGCACCTCAGCTGTGCGCAGGTTCTAGGATCGTAGGCTCTAAATACCAAATCATCGCTGCTCCTGTATGAAAATACTACGAAAAGTTCCCCACTGATTTTCTTGCTACACTTGCCGCATAAAATCCCTCTTTCTGTGGTATTTCTTCGGCTGAAAAGGATAATTGGCCTACTTCCAGTTTCTCTGACCATAAATCTGTCCGTGAGACACCTCAAACTCTTTGCATTGAGCATCTCGTTGGCGCTCAAACCATCCATGTCTAGAGCCTGTTCGATGAATTCTCGAAGAGTGTCTTCCTCGACCACAAACTTGAACGTCTCTTGGGTCGAAGGCAAATAAACTTTGGCAATGATTCCGTAGTCACTGCTCTGTCGTCTGTTGTCTTTCCTGCTGAACATTATCATGCTTGTGATTCCCTGCACAACCCTAACACACTTAAATACTACCGCAGCCTCGCGTCTATTCCTGTTGTCCCTCAATTTCTTCCTGTACTTCCTTACTTCCTCCGCCTCCTCTCTCTTCACTTTGGCTTTGTGCTCCTCGTGCTTCCTCCACATGTAGAACATACGCCAGGTCTTCTGGCATATAACCGCGCTGATGTGACGCCGTCGAAATAACCTGTTATCTTCATTTAAACCCACATACTTGTTGAAGTTCCGTGTGCTGATGACTCGCCTCATCTGCTTCGCTACCAAGATCTGGCAGTTCCGAATGTTCAAAAATTCTATCCGATTCACTTTTCCCCTCCTATTACTCACAAGCCTAATCTGTGCGCAGATTCGCCTCGCCTCGGCTACTATTGCCATCCGTTTTGCCTCTTTCCAAGCCAGTCTGTTGACCGCCGGTAGCATAACCACGTTCTCTAGCAGCAACTTCATGAGCGCCTCATTTGGAGATTCTATTAGATGAGGGCTCCTGATCAAAGCGATGTCGGTGCAGCAAGCCACAAACCCCTTCAAATCGATCTTTCTCTCTTTTTGTCTCTTGGCAAAGCTCAGATCGATCTGAGAAGACTGTTTGGCCGGAAAGAGCTTCATGTCTCTGGCAAACTTTGCCCACTTCACATTGTCAACCGCGCTGCTCATTGGGTGCCATCGGCAAAGAACTCCATACGCCTCATGCATGATTTTCATGGGTGTAACCGCTCCGAAGTGGTTCACACGCTGCTGGTGCAGAACAAATCGATCGCTCTGATCGCCGTGCACGTCGCGCACCATTTGCTCAAGCTCTCCCCACGGTATCCGCACGCGAAAGTGCTCTTCTGCCTGCTCGCTTTCCGTAAAGTCGTTGTGCCAAGGAACCATACCGTCATCATACTGTTTCCTCCAACCTGGTCGACGGTCTTCCTTCTCTCTGATAACTTTCCACATTCTCAAATCTTCTAGGACCGTACCGTCTTCTATCACTTTCTTTTCCTCCTCCTCGTCGTCATCTATTTGGTGCATGGCTGTTGCCCCCACAGGAAGGTTCATGGGCAAGTCTAGCCCGGCGGGCAGACTGCTATTACCCCCTTGGAATGCTGGTCCGGGACGCCGCCTGCCTGGCACCGGACGAGGGCTTTTGTTGTTGTTATCGCCACCAATTGTGGCGTTCGTCTGTTCCATAACCTTCGCCATTTGAGCAGCCCTAGCTTCTCTCTTCGCCTTTTCTGCTTCTTCTCGCTTAATCTCTTCTGGGGACTTTTCTGGCATCTTATTGTGCACATATTTGTCCGCAAGAGTGATTGCGGTGGCATCGAATCGTTTTTTGGGGTCGCTACTTATCGTCCAATCGATCAGACCGTACGGTCTGTGAATCCTTATGGTGTCGCCTCTCTGCAAAAAGGTCGTGCAGTCGACTTGGGTTTTTATCACGCTGCTTCCTTGGGTGCAGGTGATCAAACTCATGACGGGCAACGGAACGTACTTCACCTCTTTGATCTTGGGTGGTTTAGGAGGGTCGGGGGCGCTCGTAGTTTTATTATCGCTCTTAAGTGGATTGTTCACCTTCTCCTCTTCATCCTCGGTATCGTTTGTTGCGATACCTTCTTTCTTTGCCTTGGCCTTAGCAAGCAATGACTTTGCGCGCTTTTTGTTTTTGGCCTTCTTATTGCGGTGCTTCTTGCTCCCCCCACTAACGCTCAAGTTGCTGTTGGTACTATGACTAAAGCTGTTACTATCATCGTTCCAACTCATATCAAAGTCAAAGTCACTTTCCGCTCCACTCAGCTCGATGTCTTCTCCAACAACGCCCATTCCAATGAGCTCATCGTGGCTGTCATATCCCTTGGAAGCCATCCCTTTCTTACCCTTTCTAACTTTACGGCGACGCCCTGTCTTTTTCCACCTCTTTTTTTTGGAGCCCTTACTGTTCACGCTCCCACCTCCTGTCTTGCTGCTGTCGTCGCTATCCCAGCTGAACAAAGATTCTGGCTTACCAAACTCGCTGTCTTCGTCTGAGACAACAGTGCTGTTGTCTCTGTTGCTTGGGGCCGAGCTAGGCCGCGTTTTTCGAGACTTTTTAGTCAAGAGGACGCAAACAGGAAGTAAATCTGTAGCCATACGCTCTTTTTCTTGGGATTTGCTGCAAGGCGCATTCCGGAACAAAAACCGCCAGCTGTCTGGAAGGTCATCCTCGTCCATCTCTCGGCTTATCAGTTTCCGGACTTCGCTCAAATTCATCTGGTCGTCAATATCCACCGCTCCAATAACGCTGTCACGATGGTTGCTATCGACTGCGATTGTGAGAAGACTCTTCTCCCTGTGAGAAAGAGTTTCAAGCCGCCAAGCGCCTCCGACCTTAATCAATTTCAGTCGGTCAGACAACATTTTGCAGAGCTCGCGCCGATTGGGTAGCTGCATCAGATAAAGAATTTGATTTTCAGGAATCTGGGGCGTGTCATGTAAATTCACCGAGAGAAGGGAAGTTGCCTCTGATTCGGTGATCAATCGGACAAGCTCGTCGCCCACTTTCTCGTAGATGTCGTCGTCATCATTCTCGTCACCCTCCGTGATTCTTTTGACATTGTTCTGTTTGAGCTTCAGACGGGTGGCCTGGAAAATAATATCTTTTTCCATCACGCTGGCCCGGAGTAGCATCGGAGTCCCCTTGACCGATTTGGTCTCCTCGTAGACTACTCGGTTTAATCCCAACACGGGCTGTCCATTCTTCACGCTCCAGCTTAAACGGCTCAACAAACTGTCCAGGGGAGTACGAGCGGGTCTTCCGAGATCAATTCCCTCGCTGTCGAGCGATAAACCAGGGGTGTTACGACCGCCGCCAGTCCACGGCGGCATCAAAGGAAACTGCTCCTGCTCGGGGGCGTTTTCAGGAGCACCAAGGGATTGAAATTCTGCCAATCCAATTTTTACTCTGCTCATTGGTCTCGTTCCTGCCGCGGTGGCGTTGGCGCTGTTCTCGGTGGTTTGGGGTATAGTGCTCTCACTTGAATTTGCGTCATCGACAACATCATCCGAGTTCGGAATTGCCTCCAAAATGATATTATTATCAAGCTGACGCGCCCTCAACTCGTAGCCAGGATGCGCGATAGTCTTGCCTCCAACCTTGACCTCCCCCTTCTCGACATTTCGCGGGACGGGTACGGTCCTATCAACAGACAAGTGACGAATTATTTTGTCATTCCCTTCCACAACTTCGACCTCGATGCTTAAACGAGTGACAAGCCAATCACAGATTGCCCGTTGGCTACTCCATTTTCTTAGAGAACGCAAAAAGAGCCCAGGCTGATGAGCCAGGAGCAGCTCTAATTCGGCGTCGGAAATCTGCAGCACTAGTGTTTTATCCGGGTCAATGTCTAGGCTAGACTCGAGATCGTTGCCGTCGTCAAAACTGTGCAGTGTGACAACCAGACCATCATTATCGACTGTTCTGACAATTTTGTAGTCATAGTCGACTCCGTCTATCTTTCTGTTACCTTGACAGACCTGCCTATCGATACTCAAAACAAGTTTGTCCGAAGACTCGATTCGAAGCATGTCAACGATCTTGCGTAGCTTGTCGCGGCGAAAAGACTCAGGCATAGCCTCTAACTCGACGGGAGAGTGGTCGGTAATCTGATCGCAAAAAAGTGCAGGGGTCGTCGTGGGCTTCAAATTCTCATTAGTTACCATATCCCAAGCGGTGAAGAGGAGTTCTAACCCGTTATTCTGGTAGGCAACTTTTACCAACAATTCTTTGTCATCCAGGTTAATCTTTTCTTGAGAGAGATGTATTATACTGGTGGACATGCGGGGGGGTTGTCGGTAAGGAGAGGAAATACTCAAGTCGTTGTTTGAGGCGTCGTTGTCATTAAGTGAGGTGTCTTGTATAAGGCCTTGGCTATTGAGGTCTTGTTTGAGGCTGAAGATCTCGTGCTGCAATTTTTTCAGCATCTCGATGTATTGTGATTCTTTGTCGAGGGAGAGGGAGAGGGAAGGGTGAGACTCTTTGCTCGAGTCAGAGTCAGAGTTGTCTCCAACGTTCACAAAAGTCCCACTCTCCTCTAGAGAAGTGTTGTTGTGCTGGCGTGGTTTGTGGTGCAAAGTGTGGTGCTGTTCTTTGACAGAAGTAAAGGGGGTTACTGGAACGCTATTTACTGGCTTTCCGTCAACCCACCCGAGCTGAATCGTTTTTTCCACCACAACCTCCTTTACCCAAGCAGCTAGATTCCCCATGCTTTCGCTGATCTTCCTGATATTCTCCGGCGAAAACTTTGGGTTTGTGACGATTGGGTAAAGAGCTTCCAATACTTTTCCGCTGATCGGCGCGTTGGGATTGAAGTTTTCTAATTTTCTGACGACGACCATCGGTTTTCGCAACATATTGCGAAGCATCCGACGATTTAGCGTAGGTATTTCGTCGTCGTCGTCGTTCTCATCGCTGCGGATTAATATTTTTACGCATGCGAAGATCATCGCTATCACCATAGGCGGGTTTGCGAGTTTGCTGAAAACCTTAAGTTCACGGGTATTCAGGTGGGGTGGCGGAGGTAGAGATGTGTCGATGTTGTAAAGGCTAGAGTCAGCCCTGCTCACAAATTGGATTTCATTGATGCCAGTATTGTAGTCGCTGGTATTGTTGTTGTTGTTGTTGTTGTTGTTGTTGCTGCTGCTGCTGTTGCTGTTGTTGTTGTTGTCCCCTGTCGCTGAGGTCGCCGCAGCCATAGTCTGAACCTCCATCAGGTGATGCTTCTCTTCACTCAAAATTGCTCTGGCAGCAGTCTTGCACCTGCTTAGCTCCACACTGTCCATGGCTTTTATGCTACTACTCATGAGATTGAGTTCATCAAGTGTATGAGGAAGTAGGAAAGGATTCCGAGCCAAGCGAACATTGTTTGGGAGAGTCTCAAGGACCTGTGGGACTTCCTTCAGAAACACCAGATCATCTATCATTTTCAGCAAATAGTTTTCGTCCCTCCAGCGGAATACCAAGTGGTGCTTTTTTTCTGTCGGCCGATCATCGTTTTCGTCGTTGAGAGGGGGGAGATTCGGTTTGTTAGGAGAAAGAAAGGGGGCCGCATCGTTGGTGTAGCTCGATTCCATAGATTTCCTCCATGCAATAATTGACTCAACGCAAAACAAAGTAATATTCCGCAGCTCTTGAGCTAGGCGCTTGACGTGAGATTTTGTTATCATCGGGTCGTGGTATTTCAACTGAATTAATCGCTGAATTACACTCTCCCGCTCAGTAATATTCTCAAGTGCGTCCTTTTTCAGAGCCAAGTCCACCTCCAAGCTGACTGTCAGGCCCGACTTATCTCTCTTACTGAATATTGACTTGTGGGGCTTGCTGTGGCTATTACTGTTGTAAGCATAGTTTTGCTGTTTTTTCAGCGGCGTGCGGATGTCAATATTGGCATCTGCCCAGGCAATTGATTTGTTGTTGTCATCTTGGTTGCTGTTGTTGGCATTGTCATTGTTACGTGGGCGCTGGATTGGATTCGTATATTCAGACGCATCGTATGGTATGTTGTGTTGCGCTTGCCGAGGCGAGCTGATGACTGCAGCATCTGTCAACATCTGATGGTGTTGTTGGGCAGCTTCGGGCACCTCGACATGAATACGGCTGTTCATATAGATGTCCATCAGCCCGCCACTTAACCCGGCGTCTGGGGTTTGATGGTCGCTCATCGTGAGTTAGGCAGTATTTATTAAGGCGGGGGTGTCATTTTGGCATTAACTTTAGTTATTCTTCCTCTCTACAGAAGAGCTGCTAACGGCAAGTTAAAAAAAAAAAATCTCGTGGAAACGGGGATAAAATCATGGGTAGACCCTCTAGAGAAGAGATAGTTGCTCAATTGCGAACAAACACTTCCGAGTATGAGGAAAGGGCCAAGAACGAGCAGCAGAAGGAGGAGGATCAGCACCTTTTTGCTCGCTCAATTCTTGAGATGGCACGACTAGACACGGAGGAGCTAGTATCGATAAATGTCGCTGATATCAGTGTTGAAAGGGGTGGTGAAAGGAAGAAGGCGCAAGGACACAACAGCACCCCCAATAAGTCACGTGTTACAACGGACAACAACTCCATTGCCAGCAACTCTTACGTCTCATCAGACTCCAGCAACGCTGTCTTCACCAAGATCCAGGACTTGAAGAAGTCGATGCGAAAGGCTGACGACAAGCTTCAGGTCGCCCTTGAGATAGCTCGACTGTACGTCACCATAAATTTACAGAAACTGTCCATCCCTTTCTTTCAAATGGCAGTGAAGATGGTGCCCTTCAAACCTCCGACTGTGCACCCTCAGGATGAGGAGATCGAAAAGAGAAAGCTTGAGAGGATGGCGTCTGTGCAGAAAGAGAGGTATCTTCAGGAAAAAGAGGACGAACTGATGGCTTTGAAGGAGGAACACAAAGAGAAGCAGAGGGTGAGGGTCATGAGCAGTCACTACGAAATCTTCTGCGCGCACCTCCACATCAAGAATCCAGAGCAAGCGACGGAACACATGAAAGCCTGGCTGAGCATGACAAGGTCTAAGGAGGAAAGACTGGAGAGCCTTTTGGTTCTTGATGAGAAATTAAGCGGGTACCATTATTTGGAGGATCTTGGAATCGGCGAGTGGAAGGATGAAAATTTTAGCTATGCTAACGTGCATCTTGACAAGTCTTTAGGGAGTCTGAGGGACCTGCATATAGAGGTTTTGGACGAGTTACTATTCGGAGTTGACGGAAAAGAGTACTTGGGTGACTCGGGGAAGTATAAAAAGCTTGCGCAGCTATACGGGTTGAGAAGGGAATTTGGAAAAAGCCAAGAACTTTGGGAGCACCTTGTTCAGCTTCGTGATGGAGGGAAACTGAGCAAATTCAAGGAGTATAAGCACCCACATTTCTACAGCGATAAATTGGTTAGAAGCCCGAGGTTCCAGAGTGGATTTGGGGCACGAGGGGAGGAATGCACAAAGAGTGTGGGGGTGCTTGGGGCAGGAGGGGTGAGAGTTGGAGGATGGAGTGTCAACGCCATTGAAGACAGGCTGAAAGATGCAAAGAGAAGGGACTTTGTCGAGTTTAGGATGGGCAACAATGGAATGGATGCGGAGAGTGGGAAAAACGAACATACGTTCAAATCGACTCTTGCGAACCAGGAGGTCAGCGGGGGGGCGCATATTGGGGCAACGACTATCGTTTATGTCAACCCTCCGGGAGGTTGGAGCGACGATGACAGGCCTATGAGGACGGCAAAGGGTGGCTACGTAGATGCTGTGGGGACCGGGAAAGAAAGAGTTGAAAAGGAAATTAGAGCTGATGGACAGAAATTTCTTCATGGATATAAGGTCGGAATAGCGGGGGCGAGGAGCGAAACGACTGGAGATAACGAAAATGGCGATGATTGTGAGAGCGTCGAAGTCGTCTTGGAGAGGGCCAAATTGGGAAGGAAAGGAAAGAGCACGCTGATCGAGGAGAGTCTTGGGAACGAAGGACAACTCAGGTTACCTTTGAGTCATGCGGTTTCCAGTGGAGAGCACCAAGTCGAGGAGGCGGCTTGGAAAAAGGGAGGAATGCTACCTCCAAGATTGTACATCGAGCATGACTTCAGGCAGCACATGGAGGAGTGCGGGCTAGTTCATCCGGAGGTCAGGGCTATTCGGGGAAAGACACAAAGTGTTTTCAACAAGGATAACCAGCAGTTCAACATTCCGCCTCTGATTCGGTACAAGAAAAACGGCAGTCAAGTGACAGCCTATGAAAGGGGCAGAATCAGGAACATTAAGGCTATCCCTGGGAGATTTGGGAAAACAATTGAGGTCGATCCAAATGAGAGGAAGGGAGGGGAGGACCCGCGGTTAATATTAAAGAAGAAACATGCAGCAAAAGCAAAACTGAAAAAGGATAGGGAGGGGAGAGTATTGGATATTAACGAGGGCAAGAGGTTGAACATCGAAAAGAAGGCCAAAATGAAGAGCAGACGAATGACGACCCTTGTAGACGGTAGTTTAATGCCATCCAAGGGCATGTAGAAGAACAAGTGAAAAATATTCGAAAGAATTGAGCAAATAGAGAAAATAGATGGAGCTTAAACGCATGATGCCTACAATATGAACCGTAGCTGGCGTAATAGGTTAGGGCTCTATTTGAGCACAGTAAAAAAAGAACTAAAAGATGTTGATTTTGCCTGGTAAAAAACGACATTGATACTCGTTATCGTCTAAATGTCTTGCTGAACGGATTTTCTGGTTATTTATTTATTTTTCATTCCGCGAGGTGTATTGTTAATAAAAATGGGTTTCGGGAATTTTGTGATGCACGTTTGTTACCCTGGTATTCGCAGGAAAAAATATCAGAAACACAGAAGGTTATGAAAAAGCGGGAGTATAATGAGAGGTGCTATGCTGGGTTTTATCACATAATGGAAAGTCTAGATCAGCTCGGGGACGACGATGATACAAGTCCTTTCTCAGATGCAATTGATGTCCTTACTCCTGCACTTTCGCATGAGCAATCTATCAACCCTCTTCCTTCCAACTGCCGACTGTGTGACGAGCAGATTGTGGGTATTTGTACGAACTGCTTTCACTACATGCACAGATTGCCACCACCTCCGAACTGGAATCTCTTGACTGTGCGAATCCATTGTAATTGTCCTCCTGGTTGTAGTAGTGATGAAGAGGGGGAGGAGGGGGAGGAGGAGGAGGAGGATGGATCTTCCCCGCCGCCGCCGCCGCCCCTTCCCCCGTCCATCCTTCTCTCTTTCTGCCACTACCACCTGCATTGTTTATCCTCTGAGTCCACGGACTCTCACCTATCAACCTCTCTTTCCCTCTCGCCGTTGTTCGCGCCGAGCAGGTTGCTAGTTGCGAACGAGCTTCGCGAGGTGGGGGGGGATTACCTAAGCAGCTACGAAGTTGCCGGTAGGGATGCCGGCTTCCTGCGACGAGGAATATTGAAACGGATCGGGTGCAGAGGGGGTGAGGATGATGGTAATGATGATGGTAACGATGGTGATAATGATGATCGTGATGAAGAAGCGGGGGAATGGAAGGAGTGGATGAACGTTGTTTTCGTTGGCACTTTGGGCTTTGATTTCTCGTTGAGTGAAGAGAGTGATAACGAGATTGACGAAACGAATATTAATGTGGAGGCGACTGCTAAGTTCATGTCTCTTTATTCCAGCTGCATAAAAGAAAAGGGTTGCCTTAATTCAATCTCCCTCTTCAATGAATTCCTCGGCAAGGGACAAAAGGGGTGGATGATTGGCAAAAATGTTTGGGATTATGGAATGAATCGTTGCCCTTCCCCTTCCACCAAAGAAAAGTGCGATGATTTGAGGCAAACAGACTGTTTTCCACCAGTAATCTACGAAGGATTGGTACCGGGTGAGGAGCTAAAGAAACTGAGCACTGGATTATTTGACAAGGATTCCGATTTCTGGAAAGAAACTGGATATTCAAGGGATGGTGGTTCTGGCTTTTTTTCTTTCTGGTGCCCATTGAACAACAGCAAGGGGGGGAAAGACAATCTGATCTCGCGTATAATTGAGAAGTATCTACTCCCAGCGGTTCAACGACACCTGGATCGTTATGCAGATCAGCGCAAGATCGTGGGTGCTGAGTGGTGGGCTCATACTCGCAAGATTGACGCCCCCCCCCTTTCTAATTTGGGCCACCGTCTTCATTTCGATACTGATGAGGGCAGCCTGGACGAGTTCATAAGTGACTGTGAGAGGAAGGGTGTAGCTCCCAAGGACGCGGAGGATGGTACGGTGAGCGAATTTGGGGGTGTGCACTCTCCTGTTGTTAGCAGCGTCTTATACCTGGACGTCGACGATGACGAGGACATTAGGGGGGGTGCCACCGTGGTTTTTGACCAAAATGTTGATAGCGAGAAGATGGCTAATGTATGTTGGGTATCACGCCCTCGCGACGGTGGATTTATGATTTTTGATGGTGGTAAGTCTAAAATATGCAGGGAGTCAAGAAAGAAGCAGCTTGGTCTGTGCTATTTGGTACTTCAGTCCACTGCCATTTTTCTCACCTACTCCGTTCACTCTCTACTCAGGCTTACTTCACGGCGTCTTTCCCTGCCCGCGACCGCAGGCTAAGAAATCTTCCAAGAACCGCTTAACCTTCATGGTGGGTTTCTGGGATCGCGATATACCTGCTGAAGTGGAGGATCGCGCAGAAAGGAGAAAGAGATTGAAGAAAAAACGAAAAATTACTCATGAAGAAGGTGAAGAGGTTGATGACGATGACGATGACGATGACGATGACGATGACGATGACGATGACGATGACGATGACGATGTGGTGGAGCGAAAATCATTCCAGCTGGAAGGGGATGAGGAGAAAAACATCGTCCGCACGCAGCCTGGCCCATGCAGCGCTGTTCCAAATGATGGAGACAAAAATCACACCTGGACAAAATATATTTATGGAGAGTCAGCGAAAGTAGAGGCATTCTCCGACACTGGTATCGATAAAGAGTACGAGGAACTTCCCTCCTTTTCAAATGCATGGGAAGAAATAGAGGGTAGCAACCAAGAAGAAGGGCTGGAATTCCCAAAAAGCCTTGACCACCGATTTTTTCACAAGGGAGGCGTTAACGGGTTTGTGGACAGCCTTTTTGCAAAATAGCTCGTCATCTTCTTTTCAACGGTAATTTTATTGTCTATTGTAATCTGCGCATGTGTGTATCATCTGGTCAACGTGTAAATATGAAGACGCACTTTGGCTCCCTCAAACACTCAAAACCCTTTTCATGCATCATCTCGAAAAACTGCTTTGACTCGTCCATCCTTCGATTCCAGCTCATAATAAATTTTCGCCCCAGACCTCTGCCTATCAGCTCCTCGAGAGTTTTGACTAGGGCTGGGTAAGCGGCAACATAGAGGAGAATGTCACTGGCGATAATTATATCGAAAACTTCGCTTTCGTTCCACCCCGTCCCCCAAGTATGTCGAATGTGTTTCACTGGTGCTACATTGTTCAGGTAAAAATTATGCTTGATGTTCGTTTCTACAGTATCATCCTCGGTTTCTTTGCTTTTGCCGTCGTTGTCGTCATCGTTGTTGTCATCAGTAGCAGCGCCTCGATCATCCACATCACTAGTCACAATGTTTGTAATTCCGGCGATAACAAATCTGATAGATAGAAGACCAGTAGCGCTACCAAGCTCTAACATTCTTTTGTCCTTTAGACTGTCCAGATCGCCGCTTTCGCCTTCATTGATGTAGTATTCTGCCAGATTGAACGTTCCCGGCCAGACACGATTCGCATTGTGCGTATGGAAGCAAAATTGACGAACGCGAAGAGGCAGACCAGCTACAGTTATTGTTTGCTCGGACGATTCATTGGTAAATGCGTTGGTATTTTCGCTCTCTGCTGCTTCATCATCACTGTCCGGCCACATTCCCATTAATGATATAGGGGCCTCAATTTCTCGATCATTGGGCATCTTGCTAAATTATTCTCCCCAATCGAGGGAAAGCGGTCGAAAAGTAAGTCAGAATATACACCTGCACAACTAATTCGCTTCAAAAAAAAAAAAAAAAATCGTCTTTTCTATGACCAAAAAATTAATAATTTTTTCAATCTTGTTATA
>Ga0115557_1001134_pt1 | contig 18323 bp, 22 predicted proteins | sample COGITO_mtgs_1104_FD_87280 | JGI IMG/M metagenome (GOLD analysis project Ga0115557, IMG submission 87280) | Pelagic marine microbial communities from North Sea - COGITO_mtgs_110421 | ecosystem: Environmental > Aquatic > Marine > Epipelagic | place: Germany:Helgoland, sampling site Kabeltonne...
CTCCCCTCCCCTCCCCTCTGGACAACGTAAACCCAAAAGTTCCCACCTATGAGATTGCCAACTCTGTGAAAAGTTCGTCTCTGATGGAGATGATGGAGGTGTGCTACAATAATAAGGAGCATTGCCCGAATAAATATGAGCTGGTTAAGTTGCTGCTCTCTCCTTTTACGAAGAAGCTCAGAGAGACTAAGGTGAGCTGCTCGAATATTTGCCCTTGCTGCTGAGCGTGAATCTCACTCACCCCTTTGGCGACATTTTGACGCGACTTTTTATATGACAGTCTAAGGATGCGTCTCTGGCTGAGAATGCTTCTATTTACCCTATACTTCGGATTTTGTTCCCTGATATTGATTCCGGCCGAGCGGTGAATTATGGGATGAAAGAGAGCGTCATTGCTGAAGTTTGGAGGGAGGCTTGCAATCTAGACCCTGAGTCGGCGGACGCGAAGTTGATGTTACACTATCAGGACCCGTCAAAGGCGGGGTCCTTTGCCGGTGACCTCCCAAAGGCTATCTTCTCTGTGTTGGAGAAGCGTATGCCCAACACTCCATCTTCAATTACTGTCGGACAGTTTAACAAATTGCTCGATGAACTCGCTGGATTTAATGTTAAGAAAGCCGTCCTTGGGGGTTCTAAAAATCACCTCAGGTGAGTGAATGCTAATGCATCCTAAAAGTTTTGTATGTCGGCATTTTTCACGCTTCTTTGGAGAGAGCTCCCTCAAAAACTCCCTCAACATTATGCTCACACGCACTCTTCTTCTCGCAGCGAGGGCGTTCCGACCGCAGGAAATTCCCACGGTGTCGCTCGCAAGTCCAAAGAAAAGCTCCCATCCGCCAAGCAGAAACGCATACAGTGGGTCCGTAACCTGTCGGAAAAATACGGAATGGGCCCTGTAGAACAGAAATGGATTATCAAGATTTTGATTTGCAAAATGCAATTAGGAGTCTCTGCGGATAAGGCAATGACCTGTATTGATGAAGATATGCTCAATTTGTACGCGGGAAGTCAAAATTTGGAGCTGGTTTGTGCACAAGTTGCCGACAAACAATTCATGAAAAGACGGAGGGAAATTTTTGAAATGAAGATCCGTTCAATTGGAGTAAGCAAAGGTCAAGGTAATGGTACTCAACCCCCTTTAAGTTTCACCAATGATGTTCATGTCGGCCGGATATGTCTTCCCATGTTAGCAGATCGAACTGACTTTCGCAAGCTGTTTACACATATCGGGCTGCGAATGAATAGTACACCAGCTGTTATGCACCTGATGAGTACGTGTTCATCAAAGCAGGAGGTGGCTGAGAAGAAAAGATTTTTACCGAGGAAATTGCGCCACCCACCAATTGTGCTGGAGAACAAGCTGGACGGCGAACGCCATTTGGTTCACGTAAAGCGCGGCATAATTACTATTAATAGCCGCAATAGCAACTGGTACTCGGAGATTTATTCTCCTGTGATTGGTCCACACATACGGAGGGCGATGCAGAAATGGGATGTAGATGTGATTTTGGATGGAGAGATGACAGGCTGGGACGACGGAATGAAGAGCGATGCCCAATTCGGCTGGAACCGTGCTTTCGCTAAGAATCGAGAAGATTTCTTGAAGCGAAATCAGCAAGTTGACCCACGTGACTATAATTTTAGCCACAGCAAGACGGGAAGGAACAACGTCACTCATAAGAAGTTGGGAGGACTCGGTAAGGGAGAACATATTTCAGATTTTGGGAGTGATAACTCATTGCATCCAGGATCGTTTCAGTGGATCAAGTACCATATCTTTGACATTCTCTATTTGGACGGTCCCGACGCTCGAAAACTTGTGAAGATGGCCACTGGGTTCGACCCCGACGGAAAAGAAAAGGGTGGAGCGATATTGAATTTCCCGCTTGATGTTCGGAAAAGAATCCTGTACGCGCTAATCGATCCCCAGCCAAACTTCGTAGAACATGTGCGTTCATTGGTGGTAAACGAGGATGGATCGGCTATCACACCTGAAGTTTTTTTCACGCAGCAGCCGGAGAGGCCAGATAGTGCCAGTTGTGACGCGACGGATGATGACGAACAGATCGAAAAAAAACGTGCTCGCGAGGTCGACAAGTTTTACAACGATCTCGTACTTAAGGAAAGTCAAGAGGGAATTATTGTCAAGGAACTCACGTCTCCGTACAGGCTTGGAACGGCTTCGTCCCGTCACATGGCATACTGGCGAAAGTTGAAACCCTGCTATGCAGGAGAGCAGTCTGCGGCTTCTGACATCGACGCACTGGTGCTTGGAGCATATTATGCAGACGGTAAGACCCGAAATGGGCGGCTCACATCATATCTTTGTGGGCTCCTCGACGACGACAGCGAAGAAGGCGAATACAAGTTTATGACTTTTTGTAAGGTAACTGGGCATTCAATGGATGAATTCGGTCGCGCAGAGCAGCTCACTGGGTTCTTCAATTCGTCGGCGGATGACAGTAGCAAGCCTACTCTTGGAAAATGGTTTACCATCGAGGAAAACAAAAAGGAATTAGTTCCAAGTTTCGTCAGCAAAAAATCTCTCCAGTTCAACAAGACGGCAGGTGATTATTCCGGTTGGATTCCAATGAAGAAGGATGACTGGCCACATCTCTGGATTCATCCTAAAGACAGCTTCATGGTCGAGATCAAAGCGAGCGAGGTGGTTGAATCGACTGACTTTAGCGCTGGCGTTTGTCTCCGATTTCCTCGTATTCAAAAGATTCGGCTAGAGGGAGTTGGAGAATACGACGCAGGCGAGAAACACTTTTCGCTGTGCGATAGTGTCAATGGAGTGAAGCGTGCTTATGCTGATTTTAAGAATATGGCCGCTTTGAAGGCTTCCACGGATCAGGTGACCACGTGCAAGTTTCTCACCGTGAATGAACTTAACAAGGATATCAGACAGAATAATAGAAAAAAGTCGTATCGGAAACCCAAGGAAATTATCAAATCCGCGCAGGTTGTCGAATCATCCTCGATCAAGAAAGAATCAAATATTCTGAAGAAGCTGACCTTCTGCGTGTTGCCGGGGACATACAAGCTTGATCAGAACAACGTGGACTGCAAAGATGCGAAGAAAAATGGCTACTTTGAGGACATCAATTGTATCCAGAAGAAAGGTGACGTCGAAATTTTCATTTTCAAACATGGTGGGAAATGTGTCTCAGACGAGTTAGGAGCTGAATACGTCCTTGGAGGACGCTTGGAAGACGCAAAGGTGCAGACAATAAGCCGTGGCCTGGAGAGATTAGAGATGAGATTGGCTGAAAAAAATGTTTTGAGCAAGGCAAAGCTGACCAAGAAGGAGGAGAATGACCTGAGGCTGTCTAAAATATGTGTTTTAAACTGGCTTTTCATCTTTCGTGTAGTAGCGAAAATGAAGCGGAATAACTTGACCCGACTGATTCCGCCCAGATCGTTCGATTACTTGGTGTTGAATAAGGAGGAGGTGAGTGTCTCGGTTTGAGCAAATTGAGTGGAGACAGGGGGAGGGGCAAAGAGATGTGGATGAGAGGACGTTTGGTCTTTCATCTCGGGAATGAACTGACCTTCCTTCTTTCTCTTTCGTCGTAGGCCGAACGGCTTGAACAGGTGGAAGACGCCTTTGGAGATGCACTTGAGGAAGAATTGGACAACGTTGCGGTGATGCGGATGTTCGAGAAGATCAAGTCATCGCAAGCGACGGGACTCTCAGCCTTATCACAAGACCCCCTGAACTTGAACGAAACGGTTAGCGGCATCAGCGGTAGAAAAAAATCCCAGATAGCGTCTTTCGTGAAGATGGGTGACCTCCCTGACTGGCAGGTTGACTCTTCACTCGATCCCTCTGAACGATGGATCATGCAGGGTTCGAAGACTGAGCTTTGGCCATACACCCGAACCAATTATGAGGATATTGAGCCCTTAATCGTGTTTCCGAACTGCTCAATTAACATCCAACAGCCTGTGTACGAGGAAAACCTGTGCCCGATTCGCGCTGTGCTACCTCTTGTTCACGCTATGGGGGGTTTGGTCAGCGAAAGACTGCATGACCAAGTTGGAATGATTATCGTGAAGAATATGAAGATTGGTAATCAGCTGACGTGGGCCTTCGAGGCTGGCAGCGATGACAAAGGTCAAAATATCAGTGCGAGCTCTCACATCTTGGGGGGCAAGAGCAAGGCGAGGGTGAAGGCCCTCTTGGAGGAGATTGATCCGAATTTGAGAGAAAAGTTGGAAATCATCGAGAAAAATAATTCGAGGAGAGATTCTTGTAGGCTTAAGGAGGTGAAAATTGTTAGCGTGGATTATCTTCGCGATTTGTGGGACAAGAATGCCATTCCAGTCGAAGAGAAGGAGAATGATGAAACGATGGAGGAAGTGAAGGGGGAAGGAAAGAAAGAAAAAAATGAAGTCAAAGAAGGCGAAAAGATATATCCAAATGTTGATGTCGCTAAAGTGGACATCGGCGACGTAAATCGTATCACCAGTGAGACAAAATTAGTTCGAAGGCAGAATGCGGTCAGTATTGTCCTGATGGTGGGACTCCCTGGGTCAGGAAAAAGCACCTTTGCGATGAGTCTTTGTGCTCCTGACTTTGTCTATATTTGTCAAGATCTGCTCAAGTCGAGAAAGAGGGTCGAGGATGCCACAAGAAAGGCCATGGCGAAGAATATTAGCGTGGTAATTGATCGTCTGAACTCCACGGCTCTGCAGCGTTCCTATTTTATCAGCATCGCCAAGGAATTCAATGCCAGTGTGTCTGTGGTTGTGATGGATACAGATCCGGGTCTTTGCAACAAAAGGTGCTGCGAGCGAGTTGATCACCCGACGATCACGTCAAAGGACGACGCCAAGAGAGTAATCGAGCAATGTTTGAATACGTGGGAAAATCCACGGAATGAGGAGGGAATACATACAATTTACACGATCTCCAACAACGAAAAAGCAAAATGCAAAGAAGTTCTCGAACGTTTAAAGCAGAAAGAATAGGTTTATCTATGGGAAAACGCCCAATGCTGGCTTTTGTTTGTCATTAACTCATCCCACTTTCCTCCTCCAGGGCCCTCTTCGCCCATATAGCCAAATTATCGTTGATTTGCTCCAGCTGCACACTCAAATCAAGATATTCCGTTTTGTGGAGACATTCATACAGCGGCTGAACAACGAAAGCCATAAATCCATTCTGAAATTTGCTTTGAGGCGTCGGATTCTCCCGGTCATAGCCCTTCGTGATCCTCATTCCCACCTCCCTCTCCCTGTCACCCTGCCTGTAGAATTCTTGCATGACTAAATCAATCCATTTAGTGTAGTACTCCCATTTCTTAGCGGGATTGCTGACGTCTGCAGCGTGGAGCATCATTCCGCAGATCAAAGTTGCGTCTTCACTATTCGCCATAAGAACTCCTGTCGTCTCGAGTTTTCTTGACAGTGTGCTTACGCTACCAAAATGATTCTCCATATCAGTCGCCAGAATGTTATTCACCATCATTTTCCTGACCTCCTTCATGCTATCCCGCGATAATCATTTTTTAATGAGGTTGAGATTGTTCATGGTTTGAACATGTTGATATTGATGGGGTCAGGTCAGTAAGCAGTGGTGTGCAGGCAGGGGAGGGAGGGGGGGGTCACATCCAAGCTAGTTTACTAACACAAACACAAACACACAAACTCACCTCTCTCCGTCGAAAAAGCTTAATACGTCACAACCAGGAATTCTCATCAACTCAAAAGATTTTGCTGAATGCAAGTGCTCAAGTGGCGAATCATAGTGATACCGCACTGCAATTGGGTCGTTGGAGTTGATGAGGAAGTTAGCATTGTAGCCAGGGTGAGCAACATCGTGAGCCACTGCTGATAGTAGTATTGCAAATTTCGATTTGTTGCTCATGGAATGCAACATAGTGCCACTTTCCATTAAACAGTAGAGACTCTGACAGACATCAGCCCCGTGAACACTGTTGTGATAAGGGTTCTCTGCCAGATAATTCTCGTTCACTTGATACAGCCAACAGTGAAGATTGGATTTGTTTATGTCCAAGCAATCCAATAGACCGCTCTTGGACATGAGCGTTTCGCAAACCCACACCAATGCCTGTTTATTCGTCTTTTCATCGACGTCAATGACGTCAAAGCCCCATCTTGTCACACTCTCTGTCAGATAGCTTGGGAGCAATTCCCCTGCCAAACCAAAACTCATACTCGGACTCGCCCCCCTCTTAGCTACCTCGGTCATGAGCATATTCATAGGCTGCTCAACAGTAACAGTCATGAAAGACTTCAGGGAATTGTACATCTCGTCGTCAAGAAGATAGCCCTTATCAGACTTCTTCAGGCAGTCAAGCGTCTTTTCAGCCGTATTTTGCATAGCAAGGATGTGCGAGTTGCTGAGCTTCACAGAAATTGCAAGAGTAGATTCCAGCAGCTCTAGTTCTTCCTCGGTGATAATTGCTCCTACTCCATCTCGACGACAGGAGAGAAGCTTACGGATGGTCGCAAGAGACTTCAGTCGCATCTTCTCATGACTGCTGGCTGAGATAAGATCCATTTCGGCTGCAGTAGTCGGCTGGGAATTCAAACGCTGGAGAGATCGATGGTTATTGTTGATCAGGGAAATATCATCTGAACCATCCATGCTACCAATTGAGACCTGGGGATCAATTGACTTCGAAGGCGCTCGTGGGAGTTCCATTATACTTTAAGAGGAGATAGGGCTTGCCTAATGATAAAGAAATTCAGCTGACGCTGCGTGGACTTTGAATTTTTAACTTAAGAGCAATTTGCATGTATTATGCAAATTGACTTTTGGGTGCATTTGGTTCCTCTGATCTGAATCTGAATAACCCTAGGGATCCCTAACCTCTTTCCGAACTCTTCTTCTCTTGATTCTTCGGCATTCCACAACACTTACTTCTAGACAATAAATTGTTAACAAAAAAACAAAGAAATTTTTAAGTCTTCTACTTCGATCGGCCTGGCATGGTTAGCTACGCAAATTTGCACCAACACATTAAACAGGCGTTACCCACATGCCCAGCCACCACAGTTCATCTTTCTTCAGGCATCGTTTAGCCCTTTCAATCCATGAGGCAACCACATTTTCGGAAAAGACATAACTCTCATTGCGATTCCTCATTTCCTGACAAAGTAGGGATTCAACACCATCCCAGCCAACGAGATCTTTTACTGTTCCGCTCTTTACACTGATGAGAGCATCATAAGCTTGCTCATTTGAATCAAGAATTTCGAACATGATCTCCTCAATGGCGGAAGCTTGAGCAGCAGTCACGATTGCCGCCATCATCTCTACCTTATTTCCATCGCCATCAGACAAAGAGTTTGTGAGGATTTTGGGGTCAGCGTTGGCCAGAGAGCGAAGGTTGTGAATGTTTTGTTTCTGAAATTTCTCTCTCAATGCCGTTGGTTGCGAAGGAAGTTTGAGGTGTTCAGTGAAGCTTTCAATAGTGGTCGCCTGAGTTATGCATTCCATTATTTCTTCAAAGTCGTCTTCTGTCGGTGTTGAGTATTCCCAGTCATCTTTCGCAATGCCTATTTGACCATTGTTCACTACCTCGCTATTGTTGTTCCCATTGTTGCCGCTTCTTAGCAACGCCGCCTCCGCCACTTTCCGCCTCAATTGTTTGATATCCCCTCCCTTCTCAGCCTCGGAAACCATTCTCTCTTCCAGATCCTCAATAACTCTTACGCCAACTTCCTCTCCTCCCAATCCCTCTTCAATCATCTTGTTTTCCCTCGCCTTTTCACTCAATGTTTTCACCCTTGCCCTCAAATACTTGAAGTCTAACTCCGGTAATAGAACCTCTAACATATCTCGTACATCCCTCAACTCTGTTCCATACAGTTTTACCAAGCTCCAAAAAACGCGAGGACTCAGTTGTGCCATGTCCTCCGGTCTTAGCATCATTTTTCCCTCTTCGTCTCCCCCTTCATAAATCCTCGTCACCACAGCCTTCAATGTTTCAGCATCCAAAATCTCCACCTCGTCTTCGAAATGTCCCCTGCCTTCGTTCCCTTTGTCGTAACGGATCTAAGGTTACGATCGGATGCGGAAGTGAGAGCGTGAGCGACGGCGGGAACAGTAAAAAAATAGGAACGGGGATCTGGGAGTTGAAAGAAGCGTGCCAATTTTCAAGCTGAAAAAAGCTCACTCACCTTGTAGCCAACTTGATTACCATCTGATGTCTTCGTCTCTCCGTTAGGTTCAAAAATAACGCTGTCCACTTTCGAGCTCAGCACAGCTGCAACGCGACAATTCGCTAACGTCGCTTCGTAAGATTTTCCAACAGCGCCACGCATAGCTTTCCGAAGGAACTTGTTCACCTGGCCACCACCCGTTGAGGTTGAGGTCAGGAGGGTTGTCGCCACATCGTCTTTAGACGAGCCTAGAGCGATATTGGTGACGTTCTGCTTCCTTGTATTTGGCTTCGGCTGTCTTTGCGGGGCCGGAGCCCTCTTAGGCGGAAGAGCAGCCCCACTTTGCAAGGAGAATCCGCCCAATTTGTCCATAGCCTTTTGTTCCTTAGTTTTCTTCGGGGCGGCTGGTTTCGTCGGTGCGACCGCTGATATACCGGCTTTTTTACCTCTCTTAGTCGTAGGAACAGGACCAGAAGGATTTGCTTTTGGTTCATTTTTCCTCTTCTTATTTTTCTGCTGCTGCTTAGGGTTGACAAATTCAACACCAACACTATCCATGGCGCTAATTCTACCTTCATCGGTTATTACAGTTTCACCCGAAAATGGAGGTTGAATAGGTCGAGGCGGACGGCCCCCCGTGGTAAAATTTACGTCGATCTCCCCCTCCACCAGCTGCTGCACAGTTGCACCACACTCAGGGAAAGATTCGACTGCCAAAGTCTTGAGGTCATCAAAGGTACACGTTGAAGAAATTGATATTATTTTGTTGCTGGTAGGAGGGGGTTTGAATTTTGCAGAGGATGGGGAAGTTTGAAAGCTCAGGCGGATTTTAATCATTGGTGAGGCGACAGAGTGTCCGGGGGAGTGGGGTGAGGGGGAAAGAGAAATTACCCTTTCAAAGTGTGACGACGAGTCTGCAGATTTGATTAGAACACTTCAGTAGGCCATGAATAAGGTTAGCGCTAACGCTAATAAAAAACGGTGAGCGGTTCTGGCGAAATTGTTGGAAACATTAATTTTACACACTCGGACGATCTTGAAAACTATATACTGCAACAAGTTGACGGTTTTCAATAATTTATCCACTTAATATACCCACCAAACGAGTCCCTTCCATTGGCGGGCGGCGGCGTGTGCTTGTTGGGTTAAAGATCGGCTGTCAGCTGCACACTTGGTACAATCTGGGATGGACAATGGCGACTGTCTGACGGCCTCGTCAGAAGCTGAAAATAGACGCAATGCCGAAAAGCAGCTAAAGGAGTCGTTGCAGTACCATATAGGGAAGATTGTAGACAATGAAAATAGTGCGGTGGGAAACAACTCCAAGGACGCTGACACTGCAACAAAAGAAGCACAGATTGCGCCAAGTGCTGGTAAGTGCCATGTGAATTTTGAAGTTTGGTGTTTTTATTGATAAATTGACACTCGCCATTTTTTTCGAAGTAAATGCAATCACAGAATTGATTTTTGGATTTGTGACTCATTCACTCTCAAAAGATCTTGGCGAATTTTGCAGACACAGAAAGAAGCAGACCGTAAATTTTGATGACGTTCTGCTTGTCGCGCGGAAAAACGATAAGATCAAAAAATCGCTGAAAGAGTATCAAAAGATATTAGCCGAGGTTGGAGATAAAGAGTGATAGTGAGCAGTGAAGCGTAGTTTTAGTAAATGTTAACGAAAAGAAATAGCAGCTGAGTGGGTTGGTGTCGAAAAAGGTTTCCTTCATTTTTCCTGGAACGTTTCTAGCCCGATGGAAACCTTCCCCCCCTTTCCTTCACTAAATTTTCATACATATTTACTTAACTTATTTATCGACATCCAAAAATTCGACGTTTTCTGGTCGATCAGTGTGTCGAAAAATGTTGGGGAAGGCTCCATTCCATCCCTCAAACCCCTTCCGCCTGTTTTTTTTTCTTATCCCAAGCAACCATATCGAAATCCTGTTGTAGAGCTTGCCCCTGAACCAGCCACTCTGGGTTTTTGCTAACCTTTCCACTTTTTTTGCTGCTGAAGGTCGGAATATCGTACTTATAGTTAATGCTGTGTTTTCGGTTGATCGTGGAAGTGAAAGAGAGTTAGTTTTCCCAAGGAATAAATAAAAAATCTGCAAATATATGGTTTAAAATGGTAAAGGAAGCAACAAGTACACCCCTCACCTCCAAAGGAAATCATAGTCCCATGGTTCCAATTCTATCGGACAGCCCTCTAAAGGCCCGCAACCAAGCCCCCTAGCAATTTTTGGAACGTTTTCGTGTTTCCAATTTATGATTACCAAGTGGCCACAGAGGCTCCCATCTTGCATTCCCTCAAAAATTTCAGAAATCATCTCCTTTTTGTTAGTCGTACCATAGTCATCGATGATTTCAAGGTTGAATTTTTCCGCAATTGGAATAAGTGTCTCGTGCGACCTCTTTACAAATTTTGGAGATTCCTCCGCACGAGCATATAACCGAGAGGGGGCTGGCCAGCGCTCATCATTATCCCCAAACAGACTTGCAAAATATTCGGCGTGTTCCATTCCGAAGGGGGTGCAGTCCTGCCTCAGGTTGCTCTTTTCACAGTGCCTTGCGATGAAGACATTCACTTTGCACCCCAAAGGGACGCCCTGTGACAAAGAGTTTTGAAGAAAAAAAGAGATAAAATGTTAGCCCAGAGCAGAGGAGAAAAGGGGAGACGAGGGGAGACGAGGGGAGACGAGGGGAGCTCATACTTACACTGGCTGTGTGCTTTAATTTTTTCATTCCTCGTGAGCTCTCTTCAATCGCTTGACCCATCTTGTAGTAAGTTGTTTTGTTGTGTGCCACAGCAACAATACCACTGGCTGTCAGAACAATTCCAAAAATGGCAATCATCATTATCTGCTTCCGGCGGCGAAGACCGTTCGACTGAAAGTTGCCACTTCCATCGTCACTCTCGGGTATAGGTTGGTATTTAGCCATTGACAACTTGGAAAATATGTATAGGGGGGTGCCTCCTGTGAGGGGTCCTAATAGAAGTGTGTTGTTTTTATTTGGTGATTATCAATGAAAGAATAAATTGATTTTTGGAAATTTGTGGGATGAATCTTCAAAAAAAAGTGCGCCTAATTCCCCTCTCTCAGCACATCCCACGACCTCGTTTAGTAAAACACTCCCTCGGCGTCTAAGATGTCTCAGTTAAAACCTCTTCAACCAGCCAATGAGGAGCATGTGGCTAAAATCACAGGCTGTATTGAGCGTAAGGGCCAAGTGGAAGGAGGGTACTCCTCCCTTCCGTCTGGGGTTAGTAGTTCTTCCGGGAAAGTTCGAGATGCTTTCAGCTCGACCACGGCACCTAAATCGCTCCTGTTAGTCACAACTGATCGGCAATCTGCGTTTGACAGACATCTGTGCAGTGTCCCGCACAAGGGGGCCGTTCTGAACCAGATTTCTGCTTTCTACTTTGAGCAGACGAAGGATATTATGCCAAACCACATTATCAGCGTACCACACCCCAACTGTACCGTTGCGAAAAAGGCTGAGCCTTTCCCTATTGAGTTTGTGGTGCGTGCCTACATGACAGGAAGCACAGACACCTCAATTTGGAAGAATTACCAGAATGGGTGCAGAAACTATTGCGGACATGCTCTCCCGGAGGGCCTGAAAAAGAATACCAAGATTGCCAATGGTCCGATCTTGACTCCCACGACCAAGGGAGTGAAGGATCGACCGATCTCTGTCGCAGAAATCATTGAAGAAAAACTCATGACTAAAGAGGTGAGCATTATGCAGCAGCATCATCACCATCGTCATCGTCGTCGTCGTCGTCGTCGTCGTCACCATCGCTTTCGGAAGAATTATTTCAATCGCTAACCTTGCAACTTTACCCAGGATCTCGAGATATGTGAGAAAGGCGCATTGGCTATTTTCAAGCGAGGGCAGGAGATCGCCGCAAGTCGCGGCTTTATTCTCGTCGACACAAAGTTTGAGATGGGACGTGACCCGGAGACTGGCGAGATCATCGTTATTGATGAGATGCTTACGCCAGACAGTAGTCGTTATTGGATTGCCGGCAGCTACGAATCGAGAATAGCTGAGGGTAAAGAGCCCGAGAATATCGACAAGGAATTCATCAGACTCTGGTTCAAGGATAACTGTGACCCCTACAAGGACGAGACCCTGCCAGAAGCGCCAAAGGACCTTGTCGTTGAATTATCAAGGCGCTACATATACTTGTATGAGGCGATTACTGGCAAAGATTTTGAATTTGATGAGAGGGGAGACGAAGAGATCGTCGAAATCATCAAGAAAGAAATGAGTTCGGGTAAGAAATAGCTAAAGTTAGAGATTGAACCTTTGTGGAAGGAATGACTGACTGTATGAGAAGAGCTCTCTTGCTACTAAACTTTATCTAGTTTTTTCCTCTAAAAAATCGCTTTATCCCCTCACTTTTGCTCCTGTCAATGGTGGACCCAATTCACGAGCCGGGCACAAATCAAAAACCCTAGTCTTCCTCAGGTATCCGCACTTCTATATTGTTCATGTCTGCCTTTACTTTTACTTGACATCCCAGCCGACTCGTGTCCGTCAAACCCCAAGCGAGATCTAGCATGTCCTCCTTCTCGCGGAAAAAAGTGCGCATGAGTATCGTGAGTACATCGTCTACTTGCATTTTTGACGACAGACTGATGCACTTTCTTTCATCCCCTCACCTCTTCTTCTTCCATCTCAGGCAAACTGTCGAATGTCTGCTCGTCAAAAATAAGATGACATGTAGAACATGCAAGCTCGCCTCCGCATGCCCCTTCGAGTTCGATGTCATTCGAATGAGCTACATTGAGGAAATTTTCACCGATATCGGCATCGACTGGAGTCCTTGTTCCATCAGGCTCCACAAATGTTATATTGACCTGCTTCGCCGCCGCAGAGGGGGACGAGAATTGCTGCTGATATTGAGCTCGTTGTGGGACGCCGCGCGAAAAGCGTCGCAGGCGAGTCGTTAACCCGAGGGCCCGCCTCATCGCTAAGAGTCAGTGCTCCTCAGCAAGCTGGAGAAGGGCTAAATCTTTGATTTTATGATAAAATTTTCTATCAGGCGGTTGCGTATATTTTATTATACGGAAGCTGAAATGAGAGGCGTGAAAATATTTTCTTTTAGGAGCGAAATTAATAACACCAAGTTTTGATGGAACCGTAGGCCTCAAACGCCATATCCTTGCCCCTACTTCTTTTTTTTGACATAATTATGGTCAGATTGTTAGCAATCGTTGTCTTTTCTGCTTTCGTTGGTGTTACATACCCCTTCGTGCCGAAATCGTTCTACTCAGTGTCATCCATCAGCCTTCACCGACAGAAGCGAAATACCACCCCCCACCCCTCTTTCGTTTCAGATACTACTTCCCCTCTGTTCGGTTGGACTGTATTGCGAGCAGAGATAGATGGTGGTGCTGTCGAGGGCGAAAATAAAAATAATGAGGCTGGTGGTGAGAAAACTGTTCTAGTGGATGAAGAGAGTGTGGGAAGTGAAGAGAGCAAAGAGAAAGATGGGGCAGGTAGCGACGAGGCCGGCGACGAGGGAGACAGCGACGAGGGAGACAGCGACGAGGGAGTCAGCGGAGATGAAGCCTCTGCCGAGGAAGACTCCGTGAATGAAGAAGAAGAGGCCGAAAAGGCCGCCCTAAAGGAAGAAATTGATGCCCTCACCAAGTCAATAAAGACGGCGAATGAGAAGTTGTCGTTGCTGAAGGATGAGGAGAAAGTCTACAGCAAGAACGGTTACGCGATGCTGGCTGCTGATATGCAGAATTTCAAAAAGAAGAGGGCGGAGACTAGTAAGAGAATGAAGAGCCAGGAAATTGCCAAAGTATTGCGAGGTAAGGTTTTGTGCTGGTGCATGCGCTCGTCTGTGTGACGCTGTGGACAGCGGGTGATGTGACCATACTCTTGACTAATTTAAAGGTTTGCACAGGCTTCATCGGAACTTACGGCATGTTCTCTGACATTCGGTCCAAGTGGGCTGATGACATGGCTGCTGATGACAGCATCAACTCACTTGTCAATACTTACAGTGCCCTTGAAACGAATTTCCTGAACGAATTCACCAGGCTTGGTGCTCGCGAGTACCACGCCGTCCAGGGGGAGCAGATGAGTGCATTCAGATTAAAGAAAGAGGGGGAAGAACATTCAGGCGAGGTGGAAAAGGGATGCGTCATAAGAGAGGTCAAGCACGGCTGGGAGCTCGATGGTGAAATTATCGAGAAGGCGGCTTGCGTTATTTCTCTTGGCGCCGAAAATCAAGATGAGAAGGAAGGTGGGGTTGATGGTGAGGGAAGTGGCGACGGTGATGGAGAAGAGAACATTGCTGCAGATGTTGTGGACGAGGGAGAAGAGGGAGAAGAGGAAGCAGGAGAAGAAGAGAGAGAAGGCGATGCAAGTTAATGGACGTAGTAAGTTAGGGATACGCGTAACGTATAGTTGGCTGTTTTTACGAAGGAGATGAACGATGCTTCTGAGCATCTTTAAGGAAGTTTTTTTTGTTTCATTTTTTTGTTTCGTTGACTCCCCCCCCTGAGGACAGTTTGTGTATTATTTTTGTTTTTTACTTACCCACGGCAGCGACTGACTCGTATTGTATCCCCTGAGTCGCTCGTAAATTAACCAAACTCACTTTGTGGACACTGCGCAGCACCCTGCACCCTCCCCATATTAATTTTCACAACCATTGGTATGGTAGGTATGGACGATCTCCTGGCTTCCTCTGGCGTCCGAAAAACGTCGCTACATTCAGCAGCTCAAGAGATGCTTCTTCTGACTGTAGCAGACCCATTGACAATCCCACCTAGATACCGCGATTTCCTTAAGAACGGCGAAACTCACTTCGTTTTGAGACGGTACAAGAGCGAGGCAACATACTGGAATCTTCAAGGCTGCTTATTGGACCAGTCTGAAGGGAAACTTTGTTTGCGGGAGACCGCTGCCTACCGCATTGCAAAGAATGCATTTGAGAGTAAACATTCTGATGTGGTCATCCCCGAGGTTTTGTACGTGGCTGACCGTGATGTTTTATTTTCGTATGTGGGGGAGGGCAGCAACGTTTTTGCCTCTAGTGAATTCGATGACACGTTAAGTAGAGAAATGGTGAAAACTAGACTTGAGTACGGCTTTGATGAGCCTCATCCTCGCCACGGTAGGGTAGACATTGACAGGTGTGAAATTTATGCCAAGAGTGTCTTAGAAGAAATCGTCGCAATATTACACACCTACAATTACCACCACGAAATGGGCGACGACAATTTTGAGACTGACAAAAAATATATAATAAGGGAGGATGGTGGTGGTGGTGGTGGTGGTGGTGGTGGTGGTGGTGGTGACCTAGATCAACATCGCACCAAACCGTACCCCACTCGATTCACACAGGTGAAGACATTCTCATCCATGCTAATGTTGTACAAAGAACAGTTCCAGAAGGTCATAAAATTCGACGACCCTGCTAACGATGTTCTCATCCAGAAAACAATCAGCAATCTCGAATCAAAACGAGATGAAGTAGAAAAGTTGGCTCAGCCTGCTGTCCTCATTCATTGCGATTTACAGCCCCAGAACCTAATGTTCCGGGCAGAGAAGGATGCCTACGGACTTCCGAGAACCGCCTGTTTGCTCGATTGGGAAGACGCAGCATTTGCCGACGGAAGATTCGAGATCCTTCTCATTTGTCGGAAAATTGTCGCCAACATTCAACAGGCTCGCAACATTTGGCAGTACTACAAAATACTCCTGAAAGTAGAAACAGGTAGCATCGAGCCGTGGCTCAAACTCGAATCGCTACATTCATTGTGTACGTACAAATTACAGAACAATCCTTGCGACAGCGGAAAAATTGAACGGGAGCTAGAACGCCTCAAACAACTTCAACAAATTGTATGAAACAGTAAGTAGAGAAGGAGAAGAGTTGAGAGAATTTTGAAAGGTAGTGGTGGTATTCGTGTGTTATGTTATTTATGTCGAAGTGTCAGGCAAGAAAGGGGAAATTCCCCTTTCCTGCTCTGAGCGAGCTGTTGACAAACAAAAAAATTGGATTTCGTTTACTTAAATACATATTTGTTATACAATTTTCTTTCATAGTATTATATAGATAATAATACAATCTTTTGAATTCTATATTTTCAAAAAATGTCATCAAATAAATTATAATTTAATATTTAATTAAAAATTTATTTTTATTATAAGAATTATAATTTAATTTATTAATTTATGAAATTAATTAACTATATATTATTCAAATAGTAATAATATATACATATAATATAAATAAAAGGTAATTGTATTACAAAAATGTATTTAAGTAAACGAAATCCAATTTTTTTAATTTTTAGAGAAATGTTGGAGAATTATTATCTAACAGGGGGGTGTGTGAGAATTCTCTAACAGGGGGGTGTGTGGTTATTGTTACATTATTATCTAACATCGACTAAGGTAAGTCAAGTTAACAACATGTCTAAATCGCAATGTTGTCCGCTCTATTGCCATGGAGCTCATTTCTCTCAATTCTATAACCCTCTCACTAATTGTTCCAGAAAGTCCATTACCCTGTGACAAGAACTTACTTTCTTTGTCCATTTCTCCTTGCTTCTTCGCTGATTTGAAACTTGCTGCCATGGCGCCAAATGTAAGCAATCATTGCTATTGCGAAACTAGGAGCACTCATAACCAACTGGGAGTTAGCATCTCCGAATTTGATCCTCACTGCGCTGTAAAGGCTGAAAAACATCCAGATGACCCCAGCAATCATTCCCTGAAAAAACAAACCTGCCGCCCACCCGTTAACATTCATGAACTCGATGGCACCCTCAGAGTTCAGTGGTGTGACAAAAGTGGTAATCACAACACTACCAATGGTCGCTGTTGTCATCAATACTAGCCCGATGATCGTTGTGAAACAGTGTATTGTTTTATATTTCTCGTCTTCCTGAGAGTAATCAATGTCTAAGAAGAGGAGTGTTACTAGCACAGTGAAAAGTAACGCTGAGAGTAGGGAAAGACAGTTAGAAAGGTGCTCAGACGACTTGCTGAGTGAGTGTTTTTTTCTTCCATACCTGAGATGAGAGAGAGGTTTGTGAAAGTAGAAATGATCATTTCTCGGCAGTCAACAGCGCGCGTGTGGTTCTCAACCATGTCAGCCGCAACTTTATTCATATTCGCCACCATTATTCCGAAGGTAACCCAAAAGCCGGCAGTCATTCCTTCAATCCATGCCATTTGTATGGTTTCTTCATCTTTCTCGTTGAAGATTGCAATACAGCTGTAAGTTTTGTACGAGAACAAGATGAATATGTACTTCATCCAATTTTCTCTGCGCCATGGTTTCAGAATGTAGGGGAGCCGTTTCAAGCAACTAAACTCGCTTGCATCTTCAAGTTTACGTGTTTCAACACTGCTATTTCTGGGCCGGGCAATAGTGTGTAATCCTGAAGCTGAGGCCGAGATATTTTCATCCGATGACAAGGTGATCGGGTTCGAAAATCCCTCCACCTCCACATTGTGAACAGAGCGCATCACAAAATAATGATTAATGAGAATGAGTAGGGATTAGGATAGGCGGAAAATCTTTATCACACAACAATAAAACTTTAAAATAACACCCGGGTGCAAATTTAAATTAAGAAATAAAACTTTCAGAGCATCCCTTCACTTCAGGTCAAGGAGCTACCACTATTTCCCCCAGTTCAACTTACACTTAGTACTTTTTTCAGCACACCATTCTCGAAATGGTCTGCTCTTGCTGCGGGATCCCATCCCGCAGGGGCTGCCATAAAACATAGCTGTCGTACACATCTCCAAATCATGCAGGAAGATGACCTAATTTCCTGTGTATAAAATACCACATCAAGTTTTCTCTTAACTACATTTTTTGGGTTCACATATCGAGTAAGGGTCATTATTCCACCGGCCTTTATCACTGATCCACCCCATGCATCCCGGTTTCCCATCTTCTTTGTACCAAATGCGGTACCGCATTACAGGAACCTGGAAGTCATCATCCTCGCTGTCGCTATCGACGTCTTCGCTGTCTTCATCTTCCCCCTCCTTTGGTGCCGCTAGGAGGCGAACTTCAAAAAAATCCACCTCTGCCCCTGTTGGCAAGTGTCCGAGTAATTTGCCGTCATCAGAATTGAGCTTGAATGTGGTTCTTACATTGGCACCTCGGCTGCCACTGATCAAGAGGGTTC
>Ga0115557_1001136_pt1 | contig 18300 bp, 11 predicted proteins | sample COGITO_mtgs_1104_FD_87280 | JGI IMG/M metagenome (GOLD analysis project Ga0115557, IMG submission 87280) | Pelagic marine microbial communities from North Sea - COGITO_mtgs_110421 | ecosystem: Environmental > Aquatic > Marine > Epipelagic | place: Germany:Helgoland, sampling site Kabeltonne...
AGTGGACGAGCTTCGGACTGAAAGAAAAGAAAAGGAGGACGAGCTAAGGAGGAAGAGAGAGGAAGAAGAAAAGAAGATGACTGCCGTTGCCAGTCCCGTGCAAGCGCGGTATCGCGGAATGAAGGGCAGACGACAAGCCCAAGAGGCCAAATCGGAACGGGAAAGGCGTGAAGCGAAGAAACGTGTTGAAGAAGAAGCACGTCGTCGGCAGGTAGAGCAGAAGGAGGAATCAGAGGTTCCGTTCTGGATGAAGCTGGTCGCAGATACTGATAACAATGACGAAAGTGCAAGTAACAATAGAACTAGTGCCGACAGTGGCTTGTTGGAACCAAACTCTCTATATCTGCTTCCAACGGCAGTCGTCAATCTGGAGTCGGCCCTCAAGCTTGCTGAAGTAAACAAGGCGAGTAGCAAGTTGGCTTGGGGAGAATCTCAAGAAGATGAACACAATGAGGAGCTGCTCCTTGACGAAGGTAGTACATTTTTCGTCCCAGGAGAAGAAAAACCGGCCTTTGCGAGTGTCGGTAATGATCGGCAAGGGCAAGTCCATGTGTCTGATGGTGCTGCTCTTACATATGGTGACAGCAACAAAGAAAATAAGCCCGTGAGGAAAGCAACGGAGATCACGACGGTGGAAACGGCAAACCAAAAGTCACTCTTTGCCGCGCGGCCTTTAAGTGGCGATGTTGACAGTGACGACAGTTCAGACAGTTTGGATATTGCTGTGTTGCATGCTAAGAATCAATCACGCTTCGCAAAGTTTGGAGCCTTTCATGATGACAATGATAGTGAAAGCGCGAGTAGAAAGAGCAAGAAGATAGCCAGGGAGAAGAGAGTTAATGGAGGATCTTTTGCTATGGATAATGAAGACAATGAAGCGTCGATCGTCGTTGATGTCGATGACGATGAACTTGACTTGTTCATGGGCCAAGGCAGCTTCGGCGGAAGTAACGGCTACGGCGGTGGTGAAAAGCGCGTTGATCGTGGTTTGACTAGTGAATCAGGAAGTAGGAGGAGCGGCAGCAGTCGAGCCAGCTACAGTAGTGGGAGCAGTAGGAGCGGCAAGAAGCTCAGTGAAAGGGGTTATGCTAGCATCTACCAGGAGGCAAGAGTATTAAAGTGATAAAGATCTCCTGGGAAGTTTTCGACCATTTAAATATCTTTTTTAGCAATTTACAGCAATTTAAGCATAAGCCATAAGCCTTACAAGTATCACATTTCGTAGCAAAGTTGTTAAGCGGCCGTGTTAGGCCTTCCACCCATAGCAACCCCACCACCACCACCACTAAAGCTCTTCAAACTATGTCCTGTTTTTCCCCCTCGCTTCACTACCGGCTTTCCGGGACTTGATTGGGGTTGCAGCGCCCTCAACGCCCCCCCTCTGCCGTTCGGATAGGTGGCAAGCACCACGCTGTCCTCAACTGCTGAAGAGTACCCTCTGTTCATACTCGACATGGTACTCGACACAACCGGCAGCTTGTTGTGGTTGATATGTTTTGCAAGATTACTGTGCATCGCTCCGTTAATAGTATTATTGCAGCTTAGACACCTCACAGGTGTTCGCCCAGCCATCAAGCTATCGTCTGGTAGTGCCATTTTTTTCTCAATTTCTCCCACCACACCATTGACTAAACCTAAGACATCCCCCTTTGTTGTTTTCTTTCTCAGATCTAGTTTAAGATTCTCTAATATGATTTGTATCGTCCGGCTGTCTCCGAATCTCTCTGCCAGATCTTGCTCTAACGTCTTCATCATCGCTTCTACCTGCTCCTCCCCTGGTCTCTCAGCTAGTCCTTTCTCAAAGTCCTTCATCTTGGTGTGAAGATCTCCCAACCCGCTGCGCATCTGAAGCTGCATGCTCTCTTTTGTCTGTAATGATGCTAACTTCAGCTGCTTAGCTAAATCCTCCTTGGTGGGGTTGGCCTTCGCTCTCTCTGCAATGTCATCAATCTGCATGTGTAGCTCGTCTAAGAGCTTTCTGTTGTCGAGGACCTTGGTCAGTAATTCCTCATACTTGCCGCCATCTTCGCTCTTTTTGGCACCCGCTGCGATAACACCAGCCATTTTCTTTGCTATTGCATTCTCATATTTTGTCAGCTCTTCGCTGAAGAGGCTTTTTTCTAGCTTCGTCTTCGAAAGGGTGTCGAGATGAGTGTCTAGCCTAGCTTTAAAGACGACCAGTGGATTGCTGCTATTGTGCATATCTGCGGCTTCGGCCTCATCAGCTGCAGGATCAGCGACCAATAACTTGAAATTCTCGTCGAGAAAGCTTCTGGACACCTTCTCCTCACTTAAGAGTGTAATTTTTTCTTTCATACTTTTGATCTCCTCAATGATTTCGCTGATTCCGTCATCGGAAGAGGAGTCATCTTCAGAGGCGTCGTCCTCGCCTAAGTCATTGTTGTCAGCCATGGCTGCATTGACAATCGTATCAACTGAGTCTTCGTCACCACCAAAAATGACAGCAGTTTTGTCGTCTTCGTCTGCTTTCACCGGTGCCGTCTTCTTCTTGAAAGCAGCTACCGCAGACAGCTTCCTCACGGTACTCTTGCGCTTGGGCGACTTTTGCGAGGCCCTAGTTAGCTCTTCAATCGACGTCCTCAATTGCGCAATCTCGGTCCTCGTCCCATGCATATCGTTCAAGTGGGTGAAAATTAGACCTTTGTGTATTTGGCTGTGTTCCCTGTCTCTTGGTTCCTCTTTTTGTTCTTGCCTTTGTCGATGATTGTCTTCTTTGACGGTCCTGTTCTGGATGTTCACTACTCCGTCTTCGTCGCTTCCTTTCTCGTCTTCGACAACACTGTTCTGGATCTGCTGCACTTCTTCGTGTTCGTCGTCGCTTCCTTTCTCCGGCTTGTCGAGCAACATTTCTGTCTCTTCTTGGTGTGATGTCTCTAGGTCATGCTGCGCTATGATCTTTGGATCATTGATTTGCTCTTGGAGGGCATCGTAGCCGTGAAAGAACCCTTCTAATATTGACAAACGAGCCTGAACTTGGAGCAGGCCCTCGTTGTTGGAATCGTAGACGCCGGCATCGGTATTATTGGGGACATTGCTGGAGCTTCTTACTATAATATTGCCATCGCTGCTCTCACCAGCATCACCAACATCACCGCCACTGCCACTGCTTCCTCTATCTTCAACAGCAAATAAATCAGATCCCTTACTCTCAAGTCTTTGTAGCATTTCACGGAGTGAATGCTCTATCCTGAGCTCGTTATCTTCCAATTTTTCCAGTCTTCTTGACATCGTTCTGGTGACATCTAGCTTCTCTTTCGTCACGTTAACTGAGGTGCGGCGCAAGGGCGGCTCACTATTTATTGTGATCGGACTTTGGATCGGGCTGGGACTGTCGCACGTCCGTTCAATGACAGGACAAAATTGAACTGGAGAAATTATAGTGGGGCGGGGCACAGAAAGCGGAGATTTTACGTGTGAGTTCACAATTGCGTCTACTTTCGTACCAGCATCTGCGTCAGCGTCTGCGTCTGCAATTAAGGCTGGGACCAGCTCAGGAGTTACGTGGTTCAGGGTCGTTTGCTGTTCAGATAAAGGAGGACCAAGGATAACTTCCGTTTCTCCTCCGCCTTCCAAGATTTCCGCCTCCGGGCTGATATTGTAAGACAAAATCTGTTCATCAGATTTGCCATTTGGGTTAGTAAACATGGATAGATACTCATGTGCAACAAACACATCTAGGACTCACCTTCAACTCGACTTCTAAGCTTGATATTGCTTTCTGGTCCGCTTCTCTGAGTTTCTCTAACTCGGTGACCCTTTGCTGCATCTTTTGGTGCTGCTGGGCTTGATTCTGGAGAAGCTTGAGGATGGCAGCAAAGGCAGATGATTGACATGTGTTAAATGTTGTGATGTTGCTTTCAATCGATGCGAAGTCTTCTTCCAGGGCATTCTGGATGTGAATTGAATCCATGACCGTGTTCTCCTTCCGATTCAATGCCGGAATGATCTTGTGTCCTTTAGCTGTTTTCTCGGATCGTTGTGTTTTGCCGTAAATTTCTCCTACATGAACATCTGCTTCTACGAACATTAAAAGCCCTCCCAAGAGTACTGTTCAAGCTAAGAGAATCTTGAGATAAACTTGGAGTTGCACCACGGACAAATTACGGAGAAATAATATATGAGTAGTACTCAACTTCACATGAACTGGGATTTGTCCCCCCAGTCTCTTGAACCTAGCACAACGGCGAGTAGAGCCAGTCGAACTGTCGGTAACATTGATTTACAGCTCCTTGATTTCGAGGAAAAGAACAAAAAACTCGTGTCACAGATCCGGGCAGAAATTGAGGAAGCCTGCAATGTACAGGATTACTTGGAGCGTCAAGAGGAAGCGTTCGAGAAGGCACGACAAATCGAGGGAGGTAGCGATGGTAGTAATACGACGCGCATTGGCGCCAATAAGGCGGTCAGCAAAGTGATAAAGAGAGGGAGTAAATTAAGGGAAATCAATGCTAGAAATGCTCACGACAAAAAAAGTGAAGATTCAACTGCAACAGAGAAGGATAAGCCAGAAAATCCAGAAGAGATCCTCCACAGCCCCGCGGTCAAGGAGGCGCAAGTTATTCAGAACGTAGATGAGAGGATAATAAATGTGGCGGTTCTGAGTCCCACGAGTGTTCTGAGTAGAATGAAGCTTGGGTTGAGGAGGGAGGTGGAGGAGCAGGAAAAGATTTTGAGGGCTGAGAAGGAGGAACGGATTCGCAGGGAGGAAATTGAAGCGGCCGAGAGGGCGAAAGCAAAAGAACAGGAACTCTACAGGATCAAAACATCGAAGCGGCAAAGCGGGATACCGCGAAAGGGTTTTTTGGGGGGAAACACCCAGAAACAACAACGGTGATTGTGGATGTTGTTTTGCTCTTTACGAGCTATTAATGTTGAAGTGAGATGTGCGCCTAAGGTTTATTTGCTAGCAAACGTGTCCCTTCCCTATCTTTCTACTGTTAATTGTTTTCTGTTATTTATTCATTCTCTGCACCCAGATACACAGCGTGGGTCAGTCAGAACTCGGCAGTGAGTCCAACACTCTTGGACCGCTCAACCTTACTATCAAAGTTTGCTTGTTCACTGTCTTTTGCCGCGTTCTTAACACTAAGTGGTTGTGTTAACGCTTTGGTGAGTGGAGGGGGGATGATATTCAATTTCCTCCGCCTGCCAGCGGTGTCAAAAGTTCGTCTCCTCCTTCCCCCAATTTTCTTCTTGATCTGAATCTTGGGCTCATCGTCATCGTCATTGAGTTCAAGTGCAATTAGCTTGCTCATGTCCTCGAGATCGTTGAGAACTGCTGCAGTGTCTATTATATCTATCTTGTCCTTCGCCATTTCTGTTGCTATATCTGTGTTTGTCGTCAAAGACGACGTCATCATGGGAAGGGGGGGCTCAGACTTTCTCGGTTTCTGGGAAGCTGCCGATATTGACATAGACACCATCTTCTCTCTCCCGGGAGTTTCCCCCACAAAAGTTCTTCTTCGCCTTCCCAATTTCCGCGTCCGCATTGTCGGTGACGGAGATTTCTCAAAAGCAAGGAAGTCACTTTCTAGCGTCTTCACTGCGGCGGCAAAGGAACTTTCCACTGCAGCGGGGAAAATATTTAGATTTTTTGCCATTTTTTTCATTTGAAAAGGATTGATTTTTTTCTGCTCACTCAAAACAGTCGAGGATTTAGCTGAGAGTGACAGAGATTTCTTGGCGCGCAACTTTAAGAGTGCAAAAGCCGCCTCGTTCACGTCGTCCGTTGTGAGCGCAATAGAAACCCGCGGATTTTCCGCCAGACATTTTTCAAAGAATCTTGCCACATCGGAGTCACCCTTACTGACGTTGTTACCATCGGCGCCGAGTTCAGGAGAATTTTCAAAATAAGAGTGGTTTAGGAGCTCGCTTGCTGAACTTCGGTTCTCAGCCTTGGCAAAACAACACCTGAAGAACGATTTTTGCACATCAGTCAGGTCATGGAGAGTATCTAAAAATTCGTTCATAGTCTCAAGCTTACTGACCAGGTCCCAGAAACTCGCATCGTTCTCAAAAGGGAATTTCCCCAGCTTAGCGATCAATAGAGTCATGCCCGCGCTCCATATATCGCTCTCGGTTGTGTACGGCTCCCCGTACAGGCGCTCAGGAGACATGAAATTCATTGTTCCCACGTAGCTTGTGCACTCCTCTTTCTTGGTATCTATTGTTTGTGAGAGGCCAAAATCTGACAGTTTCGCGTCCCCGCTGCTACACATTAGAATATTGGTTGGCTTAACGTCCCTGTGGATTTTGTTTAGCGAGTGGAAGAAAGCCAAGGATTCGAAAATGTCCCGCGAGAGCTTTAACATCCATCGCTCAAACAATTTTGGAGGTAATTTGCGTGCAAAAGACGAGAATAGCTCCAATGTCCCTTCCATATACTCCATTACCAGTGTAGCATTCTGAGTTTTGTCACAGTAAAATGCGCCATAATAGCGGACAATCTTGCTTGTTGTTGTGTTGTTGTTGTTGTTGTTGTTGTTGTTGTTGTTGTTGTTGTTGTTGTTGTTGTTGTTGTTGTTGTCATCACAATCACAATCCTCCCCCAGAAATGCACGCTGCGGGTTCAAAGCCCGAAGCTCGCCGAGCAACATGTTGCGCTTACTTTCTTCCCCTATATGAATTTCTTTCAACGCCACAACCTGAAAGGAAACAGCACAAATTCCCCTGTAAACAGAAGAAGTCGCCCCCTTACCTATCTTACCCCCAATCTTCAAAATCTGAGATTGAAGCGTGTTGTCGAAAAGTCTCTCGTCTTCCACAGAAAAAAGTCGTGCAGGCTCGGGTTGGTCGAAACGTCGGCTCAATTGACCAAACTTATCCTCCAGTCTAATGTTAATATTAGCCTTTGTTCTGTCATCATTTCCAACGTCATCGCCGATGCTGCTCTGGTTGGTGCTCTCATTGTTGTCTCTCTCGTTGCCATCCCACGGGTCAGGGTTAACGCTGTTTTCCCCAGCGAATCGAACTTTATCTATCTCGTCGCGTAGTTTCGTCACACTCTTTGAAGTTGAGACTGGCGGCATGCTTTTGTCTGGTGACGATTCGTAGGTTTTAGGAGATGGAATGGTGCTATTGTGAACATTGTTGGAATTTGCTTCAATCTCGCCTACATTCAACGTCAGTTTAGGTCTACCCATGAGTCAAAGGGTGGACGCGGTTCAATGTTTTCTGGGGCAGTGTTTGTTGTGTTCCCGGCAGGCTTCACTTCGGGTTTTCCTGGAGTAGTTGTTTGGTCAGTTTGTGTGGTTCTCTGCGTAATCGAGTACACAAATGCGTCGATGACTGGCGCTGGCAAGGGCGCACTACTACTTATTTCCAATTTTGGGATTCTTTCGGTGTCTTTTGAAATTGCACACTCAAAAACTTGAAATCTGAAAAGTTTGTCCTTCCGAAGGCGCGATATGAAGCATTACGAGATGCTCGCGCGCAGCAGTCTGAGGTTTGGTTGTCGCCTGCAGAAGACTATAACGCGATCATGTGTCCCATCTCTACAGACGGCGAGGTCAAATGTGACTCATGCGAGGGTGGAGTCAGCTGGTGTTGAGGAACTGCCCGTCGTCCACCCCTCCCTCTTGAGCGAGGATGCCCTGAAGGTGTTGAGTTTGGTCGGTTCGAGCGAAAGCAGAGACGACGATGACGAAAACGACAATGATGATGATGACAAAGATGATGACAATGACAATGACAAAGATGATGACAATGACAATGACAATGACAACTCGGCCCTTGCGGAGGATAGCAACGCTAGTGAAATCAGCGTCCCTCCGTCGCTTACCTTTTTCGACGAGTCTTTGAAGCCTCGAGAGATTGTGGAGCGTTTAGATGACTACATCGTGGGACAGAAGGATGCCAAGCGTGCCATCGCAATTGCCCTCCGGAATAGGTGGAGGAGGAAGCAGCTTCCTGAAGAGATGAAGAACGAAATCATCCCCAAGAACATTCTGATGATAGGTCCGACTGGGTGCGGCAAGACAGAAATCGCCCGGCGAATTGCCAAGCTCTCTCAGGCTCCATTTTTGAAGGTGGAGGCCACAAAATTTACCGAAGTTGGCTTCCACGGACGGGACGTCGACAGCATCATCCGCGACCTGGTTGACGTGAGCATCAACCAGACCAAGAAGCGCCAGAGCGAGATTCTTCGCGCGGAAGCGAAAATCGCCGTAGAAAACCGCATCATCGAGTCTCTGGTTGGCAAACATGGAACAGAAGACAGCAAGGAGACTTTCAGGAGGCTGCTGAGACAGGGAGACATGGACAGCCAGGAGGTTGAGGTTGACGTGCCCGAAAATGTCAACAGCGACAAGGTGGTGCAACTTGATCCGAGTAACCCGGTGTCCGTAACAGAACTGATCGGGAACTTTCAGAAGATGGGCTTGGGAGGAAAGGGAAGGAGTCAGAAGAAGAAGATGAAGATCAAGGACGCTGCACCCATCATCGAGGAAGTCGAGCTTGAAAAACTCCTCGACATGACCGATATCAAGAAGGAGGCTATTCAAGCCGTGGAAGAATCTGGAATTGTCTTCATCGACGAGATTGACAAGATTGCCTCCTCAGGGGATGGCTACAGGGGGGCCGACGCCAGCGCCGAGGGGGTGCAGCGCGATCTATTGCCCTTGATTGAGGGATCCACCATCAGCACAAAGCACGGGAATGTGAATACTGATTTCATTCTGTTTGTTGCGTCCGGGGCATTCCACAGTTGCCGCCCCAGTGACTTGCTCGCTGAACTCCAAGGTCGACTCCCAATCCGAGTCGAACTCAACGGCCTCACGGAGGATGACATGTACAGAATCTTGACAGAGCCTGTCACCAATGTCCTCAGACAGCAGCAAGACAGTATTGGCACAGAAGGTGTGGAACTTAGCTTCTCTGAAGGTGAGCGTGATCGTGATCGTGGGTGTGTGTTGTGGGTGTGTGTTGTGGGTGTGTGTTGTGGGTGTGTGTTGTGGGTGTAAGTAAGGCTGCCGGTGTTTTGTGCTCCACACCCTGCTTCATGGTGGCTCACTGCTAAACCCTCTCTTCTCTTTCTCAACGTACGACGCACAGATGCCATTCGTGAAATTGCTCGCGTCGCGGCAGACATGAACAAGACGGTCGAAAACATAGGAGCGCGGAGATTGTTCCCCGTCATTGAAAAAATTGTCGAAGACATCAGTTTTGACTCGCCCGAGATGGACGAAGGAACAGTCATCTCCGTCGACAAGGAAATGGTTGTGAAACGACTTGAGGACATGCTGAAGAAGGACGACTTGAGCCGATTTATTCTGTGAGCAAAAGCGTGCAACGTAACTAACTATTTTGTGAACGAATTAAGGGAATTTTAAAATTGAATGTGCTCGGTTTGGGTTTCGAGTTTCCGTTGGTTTTAGGGTTAGCAATTTAAGCGGGACAACATTGTGATTTAGGCATCTTGTTAACTGCTGAAGGCATCTTGAAGGCATCTTGTTAACTTGCCCTTCCTTAGCAAAAAAAAAAAATGTTTGTAGCAATAACCACACACCAGTTTAACTTTATTAGATTTTAAAGATAACAAAATATTTTTTTTAATTGATTTAATGAAATTTATACGAATTTATAATAAATTAATTAATTAAATCATAAATATTAAATTTTGTCATAAATTTTTTTTCAATTTTAAATATAAAATTATTATTTATATTGTAAAAATATTTGAAACTTTTCTTATTCAAAAGATTACAAAATATAATATTATGATATTATAAAAGAAAATTATATTACAAAAATGTATTCAAGTTAACGAAATAGCAATTTTCTAAATTGAAAAATGTGATAGCACAGAGGTATTATAGCACAGAGGTATGTATAATAATGTATATCATCATATTATAGCACAGAGGTATGTTATGGCCATAACCTTGTTGTAGTAGGTCAAATTGTTAGCTGGTTAACGGTTAGAGTCTTAGGAAGGGGTTGGAGAAAAGGGGGGGGAATCCAGGTTTCAGGTCGAGGATTTCCTTAGAAGTAACTAAGCTAACCCCACAAAAACGACTATATGTTTTTCGTCAACCCTTTGTCGACAAGTCATCAAATCAAATTTTCTCTCTTAAGAAAAAAATCTTTACCTCTACTTATGCACCAATCCTTCCTTACTTTTCATTATTATTTCGAAAACGTTTGTCCACATCAATGGTGAGAAAGTCGCTTTTATCAAGATCCTTGAATGAATTGAGATAATCCCCGATTTGGTAGCACCTAAGTTCTTTGCTGAGAACAATAAGCCTCTCGACATCAGAATCTAGTCGCTTGATGACGCCATAGCCGATTTTCTGTAACCACTGAATGCCAAAGCAACTCTCGTTTGGTGAGAAGTACAGTTCATTGTTCATAAGGAAGACGAGGGTCTCGTTGGGGAGCAAAGCAATGGTCTCGGCTTTGGCCTTTGCCTCTTCTTCTGCTTTCTCCTTATTTTCGGTGATCTTTTTCAGGTTTTGATTGTGTTCGTGTATCTGTTGACTGGCCGTGATATGACCTGTTTTTTCAGATTTGTTCTTCTCCTCTTGTCGCCCTACCTTCAGCTTCGTTTTCATCTTCTGCTTTTGTTGTTTACCTTCATTATTGCCCTCGTTGTTTGCCTCTCCTTTGTCATCCTTATTTTCGTCGTCGTCGTCGTCTCCTCCCTTCTTTCGCTTACCGTATTTTTTTCTTTCCATTTCTTTTTCTTCCTCGATGACGAGCAGCTCCAATTTCTGCTCAAATCTCATCATTAAAAGTTGAAAGTGAAATAGCAAATCGACAACCATTTCCCACGTGCATACGAACTCTTCTGTATAAGTGTCTTTCAGCATTCCTTCCAAAAACATCAAATTGGTATCGAGCCTGATTTGTATGGGTAAATTGCAGATACTGTCCCAGACTCGGTTCATTCTTTCTTGCTGGATCTCGATTACTTCTTCGGGCTTGTTGCTGTTGCTGTTGCTGTTGCTGTTGCTGTTGCTGTTGCTGTTGCTGTTACTATTGCTGTTGCTGTTGCTGTTGCTGTTGCTATTGCTGTTGCTGTTGCTGTTGCTGTTGCTGTTTCTTTCCTTGATTTTCTTTCTCCTGACGAACAGCACACTCTTCTCCTGTTTTCTGCGGTGGATTTTCAGTTCTTCTTCCGCATCTTCTTGCCTTTTCGAGCCGTTCTTCCCGTCATCACTTTTCTTCTCGGGGGCTAGTTTGACCACATCAACGAGGCTAAAGCATCGCTTCGCTTTTTCCATCCGCTCTTTCTTCGTGATTAGCTCAGGTTTACTGAGTTGAAAATTTTTGATAAGGTGGGCGTTCCCTCTTCTGAGAAGTCTTGCTTTGTGAGGAAGGTGTCTAATATCATCATCGCCGTCGCCGATTTCCCCCCCTCCTCCTCCCTCTGAATCACTTCCTCCAATTTCACTTTCATCATCTTCTCTTCTCAGTTTTTTATTTCCCTCAATCATATCGTTAACTGCATCAATGCTGATGGGGTGGAGATTTATTGGTTCTCTACTCAGGGCGTCGGGACTTATTCCATATCGTTTCTTAAGAGTAGGCAACTCCATGCCACCAATGTCCTCCCTCATTCTGACGGCCACGGATTTGCTTCCCATTGAGAACATGGAATTCGAGCCAATTGTACCCTCATCGCAATCTATATCATTATCATCATCATTATCATCATCATCATCATCATCATCATCAAATGATGATAGTAACGCCTTGCTCGAACCGTCGATTTTTGCTCTTCTAAGTAGGCTTTCCTTTCTCTTCATTCTTTTATATTCCTTGAGTTCCTCTTCTGCATCAAGCTGCTGTCTGTCGTTCTGATGATCTTCCAGCGCCCCCAGAACCCTTATGCTGGGGGCGATCTTCGGAACATAGTGAAGCATAATTTTCCGGTGAGCATCACCGGGGGCGAGCGCCTTTCGACGCCTGGCATTCAGCCGCACATCCTTGACCACCTTTAGCAGGTTGTGCTGGCGAAAAATTTCCACTGCCAGTCCATTCTCCATTCTGATCGTATTGGCCTCTTTTGTGAAGATATTTTTTTTATCTAAATTGATCTTTTGCCTGTCGAATTCCTGCCGAACAAGTGCCCTCCGTGTGTTGAGAGTACGACTGGCTTGTCGTACTACCTCCAACCTGTTCATGAGGGAGGGTTGACTGTCAATGAGTAGTCGCAGTTGGAAATGACCAGGCATATCCGTCGGAGCGCTATCTTTTAGCTTTCGCATCTGGTGTTTCAGCGTATCCTCACTCTTGCGCGTCGCCTGGTGCGTCTTCATCTTCTCAGTTGACTTTGCAGAGGTCTTCTGGCGGTACTTTTTGGTTATGGTGTTCAAGTCAACAATTTCCTTGCCCTTTAAGCGCAAATTCTCCGGACGAGCGATTTTCATGTGACTATAGGGCGCATTTGGAGCCGTCGTAATCGTTGATACATGGTTGAGGGGTAGAAAGGTAGTCTTATGCTGGCGATAGTAACCAACATTCCGGGGTTTGTGGAGTTTGGGAAGGGACATTATGAAGGTAACTATTTAGAATGCGCAGCGGCAACAGAACTCAAAGCGGGAGAAATGGTCGAGGGACAGGGACGGAAATGTGAAAAAATATGGTGAGAGATTAAATGTAATTGTCAGAATCGCAACTCACAAAAACAACAACAGACCAGACCGATTGTAAATTGTAACACATCCATAGTATCAGAAATTGGCAATCATGGGCGAAGAGGTGAGAGAGACGGGCACATGGCCCTCATGACCTGAATTAAAACCATTTCATGTGATTAACAAACAAAAGCTGCCTGCACTTTGAAACAACACCGAGTTTGCCCTGTCCTAGCTAACACACTGCTCTATCACAACGGCCATGACGACGGCTGGGACGATGACAACAATTATTTCACGCACATCCGGTGGTAACAATCACGACAGATACCAGACAATCAGATGATGTGGGGGGCTAAGGTGAAGACACCGGTTGATATGCCCGATGATATGCTTAAGGATGCGATCATAAATGTGACGAAAGCTTTGGATGAATGTGAGTATTTTGCTGAGTAGACTGTGTTCCGACACCCGAAACAAGCGCAAACCCCGAGCAACAATAACTCACTAAAAAACTCTTCTATACGGTCGGTCGTCCTTCCTCAGGCGAGAACTTCGAGGCAGATGGACAGGATGTAGTGGCCAACCTAAAAAAATATCTTGACACAACTTGGACACCCAACTGGCATGTGGTGATCGGTCGAAATTTTGGATCGTATGTGACTCATGAGACGCGATCCTTTCTCTACTTCTACTACCAGGAGAAGGCAATTATGATCTACAAAGCCGGTTAAGGTTGATCTGGGTGGTAATTGACTAGATATAATAAAAATGTTTATTTCGCGCCAGCAAGACACCCCAACACGCAATAGAATACAAAACATCCCCAAATTTCTTTTCTCTCTTTTCCAGTACAACCAACCTAACAACAACCTATTTAGTTAACTTACACCTATTCAATTGTCAACAACCCATTTCTTGACATCCAATAGTTCTATCCAGGGGGTTTTGTTTGGCTCTCGACTGTACCAGTCAGCCAGCTCATCGAAGCTAATCAGTCTCTTGTTATGACTGTTGCGACCTCCGACGCCTTCAAACACTTGTTGGCTTGCCCATACACTCCCCGCATCAACTGTGTCGATGAACTTTTTCAACTCAATTGTGTCCTTCAAATCTGATGAAGTGCTCAAAGCCATCAAAACGGTTAAGTAGCTCCTAAAGAACTTCCACAGATCTCTTCGTCCCAGCATGCCATCCTCATCTGCGTCAATGACCTTCCAACCCCAGAGCAATTTGTCGCTCTTGTTCCCTCCGCAGAGCAGGCTAAACCCAGTGGCAAATTCACTCGTGTCTACTGTCCCAGATGACTCGCGGTCGAATGCCCGGAAGACCTTGTTGAAGAGAACAGTAGCGTCGAGACGCTGTTGCTTTGTCATCATCGTGCCAGGCAACACAGTCCTTATGCAAGTGTCAAAGTCGCTTTTGCTAATGGCTCCATCACTGTCACACTGAAGCAAGACATTCCCCACGTTGCTGAACGTTGTCTTGTGCAGATTCGTCGAGGTCAAAAGGTGGTAAACAGAATTAATTACATGTGAGCTCATCTGGACCACAATTCCACCTGACAATGTATTCGTGGAAAGTAGGAACTCGAGGGCAGAGTTGCTGGAGGTTATGGCATTTGCATTTGCATTTGCATTTGCATCTGCATTTGCATTTGCACAAGGTTTGGGAGGGGACGTTTGGGGAAAAGGTGGCAAAGGCATGTAATCAAACGCATCGCCATTGTCATCGTAGTATTCCTCCCCGTCATCTTTGTCGCTATCGTCACCATTCATCCACTTGTGAACGTCAAGCAACTCGAGCCATGGGGCGACCTCAAAACCGCCCCCATTATACCAGTCTCCAAACTCGTCGAAACTAACCGTTCCACTCTTGTTACCTAGGAACAAGAACTCAGTCACCATTTTGGCCGTGTTAGTGATTACAGTGTGGCGCTTCCCTCCGGTCATCTCGAGCCCTTGGGTGGTGCAGCTAAAAATCATCACGAGGAAACTTCTGAAGAACAGAAAGACCTCCAGAGCCGTGAGCCTGCCATCTGAATCCACGTCAAACATCTCAAAAGCAAACTGCAACTTGCTTGACTTCTTCCCGCTACAAATGACTGTCAGACCGACCAAGAGCTCCACTATGCTGACGGAACCATCATTCACGGAGAAGTTGTAGCTCTTAAACAAGTTAGAAAACACGTGCTGCACCTCGGTAGTCATGGAAGTTCCCGTGACATTTTTCACAAGCTCTGCTAAACAGGCAATGAAATTTTCCTCGGACATGTCCTCTTCCCAATTGGTGAACCGGCCTAGAACCTCCAGCATCTCCTGAGGTGTCAAAAGCATGAAGGAAGTCGAGCCAACGAGAACACGGTACACGTAGTCGACATCATCATCAGTTATGACAAGAGAATCGTTGTCCGCAATAGGGAATGTGTACACCACAGAAACACATGACGTAGCTGATGACGAGGAACTGGCTGAGGAGGGGGCGGCAGTGGCGACAGCAGTCAAACTGAAAAACTTGCTCAGATCTAACAGCTCCAACCAAGGAGCAACCTCAAAGCCACCAAGCCGGTACCACTCTGCGAAACCTTCGAACGTGACAAAATCTGTGTCATCGCCCCTCTTAAATAAGTTGCTCGCTGTCCAGTCCGCCCCATACTCAATTGCCTCCACGAGTTTCGCCCACACTTCATGCGACATAGGCTTAATCTTCTCCGACTCGGTATAGGTGATGCCAACAAGGAGGGTCAAAAAATTACGGAAGAAGCGGTACATACCCTTACGATTCAGGGGCTTGCCACCGCCGACCAGATCAAATGCCAGAGTGAGCTTTTCGCTCTTGTTCCCCCCACAAAGGAGCGTGAAGCCACTGGCAAAGTCCAAGACATTTACCTCGTTCTCGTCAGCCAGGTCGAAGCAGTAAAAGAGACAGCTTAGGAATACAGAAAACTCAGTGCGCTCCTCGTTGGACAGGTCCGACCCAGGCACCAGCGCGCGGATGCACTCGTCAAATCTGGCCTTTGATAACTTCCCCTCATCGTCGCTAGCCTCCATTAGCAAAGTAGCAACTTCCTCCGCTGAACGATCGATCAAATGCGTTCTCGTCGTCACACGCTTAAGCAACTTCATATCAGCATGCGTAATGCTAATTTTAAGATTCTCGTTTGACCTAGGGAGGGGGAATTCAAACGACACAATTTTCATGTCGGTGGATGGGGAGGAGGTGTAGCTGTCAGCATCGACTGCATCAGAGGTTGCAGAAGTAGTGGACGCGACAGAGGAGCTATCGTCGGCATCTTCCATCACCAACCACTTTCTCAAATCTAATATCTCAATCCAGGGAGCCCACTCGAACCCGCCGCTATTGTAAAAGTCACTGAACTCATCGAAGCTGATCTCATTAGTCTTGCCTAAAAATTCAACCACCTTGCCCGCCACATAGTCGGCACAAGATGTGACTATCTCATAGTACTGCCTCGTGGTGAATTTTAAGGTCTTCTGCAGACAAGCGAGGATAGCTGTCAGAAAACTGCCCAACAATGCCTTCAAGCTCTCATTGTTGAAAAGAATGTCGTCAGTACTGGCAGACGAGGCATCATCATTGACGTTGTTGTATTCGTCCTTCTCGTACATTTCTCCGAGGAGCTTCCACGCGCGTGATAATTTCGCGCTCTTCGAGCAGTCTGTGAGAAGAATCAACCCCACCTCGATGTGTTCCAGGACAGCATCGTCCTCGTTGGGGTTTTCATCAGCCAAAAGCGAGAAGAGCTTCACCACATTGTCTACCAGGGCACAGTCACAACAACTGGCGGAGAGAAGAAGCGGTAGCTTCTTTGCCTCTAATCTGCTCACATCTTCCAAATCGTGTCCGTTGTATCCCTTTGCAAGTTCATTGACAGCTGAGATGACCTCACGTGACTGTCTGACCGAAGGGGTAATATGGAGAGGTTGGTCGTCATTATCCACTTTGATTGATATCAAGGGGGGGGTAACAGCGGAGGCCACGACCATTTGATTTATTTGCTGCTAGGTTTAGGAAAGGGGTTGGTAGATTTGAATGTTTGCTCGCTCAAAGACCCAATTCAAAAAAAAGAGAAGAATTTCAGATAAGAGTTCAGGTATTTGGGCAAAAAATTCACCGTATACACATAATTACATATATACAAATCGCGTATGCAATGCTTACATATTATGTCAGACAACTGTATTCATTATTACTACGTTCAGAATAATCAGAGAGAATCCAGGTTGGCATGAGCTGTCTTGAGTGTGCTGAATTGAAGATCTAGAGCCTCCGCAACTTGGATTTGGCAGTTGTCGAGGATTTCCTCATCGTGAGAGTCGAAAGGCTCACTACCCTTCTTATTCAACATCTGTATGACAGCAATTACACTGCTTTCGCCGAGGCGGCTGTGGATAGGAGCGCAGAGCATGTTCCTTGTTTTGAAGCCAGTTTGCTTGTCAATGGCTTTGTTGAATCTCTTGTCAGCATATACATCTGGAATATTCAGTATTTTACCTGTCGTTGCTGCATAACCCGCTAACCCTGTCCCCTTCTGAAACCTGATACACTCATCATTCTGTGTTTGGTTGCGTGGGGAGGGGAGTGATGAGTTAATTATTTGTCAAAGGGAATCCTCCGAGGGGGGGATATAGATTACCTACTGTCGCCCAATTGTATTATTCCTTCGCCGGTAGCTCACTAACCTGATAAAAGAACATCTCGTCTCTATGGTCGTCCAAAAAAATCAAACTACATCTCTCAGCCTGCAAAGACACCATGAAACTTTTCATTACCTTCCTCCCAATTTTTGCAAGACCATTGTCTGCCAGTGCAGATTTCTGGGCAGCATCTCCGTAGGCCTTGGCACGGGCTTTTGCGTCTAATTTTTTCTCTGTCGCATCATCATTACGACTGTCGAAGCGCATCCCCTTATCAGAGCTGTTGTTCATGGGCTTTCGTTTCGGTTTAACGCCATCCGGTACATGCATATTTGATACATTTTTCTCCACTTCTTGAAGAAGTTTGGACTTTTCTTTGTTGGCGTCATTGGGATCGAAAGAGCGACGCCTAATCTTCTCTACCTTACCATGCGTCGAATCTCTATTCAGCTGGGATTGCATCTTGTCAATCTTCATGAGCTGTGACTTGGCGTCTAGAGAAGGCCTCCTCTCAAGTGAAGGACGCTGCTTCCTGTCGAAACTGGATCTCTTTTTCTTTTTCTTCTTGTTCTCCATATGGTCGTCCAAACTTTTATTACTCTCACTTAGGAAATCTTCGTTTACATGCATGGATTCAAGGTTACTTCTCTGTACTTCCAGGTCAGTCTTCGGTTGATCCAAGGCCATATTGGTGAGAGCAAAAACAATATTCTTCATCAAAACCTTCTGGTGTGCATAGTTGCAGATACTCATCTGCGGCAAGTGCGCCAATTGCAGCAATCGCAGCCGATTCACTGACAGCTTGGAGGAGGAGGCCCCAAAGTTCTTGATGAAAACATCATTATACTGTTCCAGTTCAGGAGTAACCAATACACTTTTTACGTCAATCGTAGACATAATCGCTTCTTAGAAGAAGAGTCCTACTTTTGAAAAAGTATAACTGAATATAAATATTAAAAAGAAAAGGTAAACAGAGTCGTCGGGTGTTTCGGGTGTTGTGTTTTTTTTAGGCAAAAGTGCAAAAGTAGCGAAGTGGCGTG
>Ga0115557_1001140_pt1 | contig 18256 bp, 9 predicted proteins | sample COGITO_mtgs_1104_FD_87280 | JGI IMG/M metagenome (GOLD analysis project Ga0115557, IMG submission 87280) | Pelagic marine microbial communities from North Sea - COGITO_mtgs_110421 | ecosystem: Environmental > Aquatic > Marine > Epipelagic | place: Germany:Helgoland, sampling site Kabeltonne...
CTGCGTGTAGATGATGAGGAAACAAAAACACGTGTGCTTTATCTGATTGAAAAAGTGTTCATCTTTTTCAGATACGCAAAACTCTGCTTGAAAAATAAGCAAAAAAACACGCAAAATAGTTTAGGGTTTTGATAGAGTTAGGGTTTACAGAGCGAGGAAAGAAAGGAAAAAAGGTCCTCACAAAACGCCACACGACGCAATCGATTGGGGGGTTTTGAATCGGATCTCTTCCTCTCATCGAGTATCGCAAAACCACGAAGAAAACGCGAGAAAACAGCGAAGAAACAAAAGAGCAGTGGTCTCGTATTCTTCTTTCTTTAGTAAACGTCATCGTAAAGCCAACGAAACGTGCGCGAGATGCCGTTACGATTAGACATCAAACGCAAACTGGTCCAACGCTCCGATCGCGTCAAAGGGGTGGATTTACACCCGGTGGAACCGTGGATTCTGGCGAACTTGTACTCCGGGAACGTGTTCATTTGGAACCACGCGACGAATAGTTTAGTGAAGAGCTTCGACGTGACGGAGTTACCGGTACGAACGGCGAAGTGGTGCCTGCGGAAACAATGGATCGTCTGCGGTTCGGACGATATGTTCATTCGAGTGTATAACTATAACACTTCGGAGCTTATTAAAGCGTTCGAGGCGCACGCGGATTACATTCGGTCGGTGTGCGTGCACCCGACGCAACCGTTCGTATTGTCGTGTTCGGACGATATGTTGATTAAGTTGTGGTCGTGGGAGAAAGATTGGGATTGCATGCAGATTTTTGAGGGCCATTCGCACTACGTGATGCAAGCGTGCTTTAACCCGAAAGATACGAACACGTTCGCGTCGGCGAGTTTGGATCGAACCGTCAAGGTGTGGTCGATTGGCCAACCGACGCCGAACTTTACGTTGGAAGGCCACGAGAAAGGGGTGAACTGCGTGGATTACTTTACCGGTGGGGATAGGCCGTATTTGATTTCTGGCGCGGACGATAAGTTGGTGAAGATTTGGGATTACCAAACGAAAACGTGCGTGCAAACGTTGGACGGGCACTCGCACAACGTCAGTGCTGTGGCGTTTCACCCGGAGTTGCCGATCATCATCACCGGTAGCGAAGACGGGACGTTGAGAATTTGGCACCAAACGACGTACAGATTGGAAAACACCTTGAATTACGGCTTAGAGCGCGTGTGGGCGATTGGAGTTATTAAAGGTTCCAACGCCGTCTCGGTCGGTTACGACGAAGGGACGGTCATGTTCAAGATTGGGAGAGAAGACCCGGTGGCGAGCATGGACGCGAGCGGTAAAATAGTGTACGCGAAGCATAACGAAGTGCAAACGGTTAACGTGAAAGCTTTGCCGCAAGACTACGAGATCGCGGACGGGGAGAGATTGCCGTTAGCCGCGAAAGACTTTGGTTCGTGCGATTTGTACCCTCAATCCATTGAACACAACCCGAACGGGAGATTTATCACCGCGTGCGGCGACGGCGAGTATATCATTTACACCGCGTTGGCGTGGAGAAACAAAGCGTTTGGTTCAGCGTTAGAGTTTGGATGGTCTGCGGATGCGAGCGAATACGCCATTCGCGAGTCGCCGAGTAAGATTAAAATCTTCAAGAACTTTAAAGAAAAATTGGAGTTTCGCCCGCACTTCGCAGCAGAAGGCTTGCACGGCGGCGCTTTGTTGGGTTTGAGATCGACTGATTTCATTTGCTTTTACGATTGGGAACAAGCGAACGTCATTCAGCGCATCGACGCGACGGTGAGAGATGTGAAATGGTCAGAGTCCGGGGAAATGTGCTGCATCATCTCCGAAAACAGCTTCTATATTTTGAGGTACGACCCGGAAGTCGTCGCCGCGGCGTTTGAAAGCGGCGAGTTTGACGAAGGCGAAGGCGTCGAGGACTCGTTCGAGCTCTTGGCGGAAATTTCGGAAACTGTTTTGACCGGTATTTGGGTTGGCGATTGTTTCGTGTACAACAACTCGGATATGCGCTTGAACTACGTCATCGGCGGTGAAGTCACGACATTGTTCCACATGGATCGACCGATGTATTTGTTGGGGTACTTGGCCGCGCAAAGTCGCTTGTACTTGATCGACAAAGAGTTCCAAATCGTCACGTACACGATGCTTTTGAGCGTCATTGAGTTTAAAACGTTAGTTTTGCGAGGCGAATTAGAAGCCGCGGAGGAGTTGTTGACGTCTATTCCGACGGAACACCACAACTCCGTCGCTCGATTCTTGGAGGCTAGAGGTTTGGTCTCGGACGCTTTGAGAGTGGCGACTGATCCGGACTTTAAGTTTGAACTCGCGGTACAACTCGGCGAGCTTGGTATCGCGAAAGAAATCATCGAATCTTACAACGACGACGTCGGCGAGAGTAAGTGGAAACAGCTCGGCGAGCTCGCGATGTCTACCGGTGAGCTCGATTTAGCCGCCGCGTGCTTGGACCGCTCGGGCGATTTGAGCGGTCAACTCTTGTTGGCTTCCGCCGCGGCAAACCCGAAGCAGTTGATGCAACTCGCCGAAGCTGCCAAAGCCAAAGGCAAGAACAACGTCGCGTTCGTTTGTTTGTTTTCGTTGGGTGATATCGACGCGTGCTTGGACTTGCTCGTGGAAACTGGAAGAGTCCCCGAAGCCGCTTTCATGGCGCGAACGTACGCGCCGTCTAGAGTTTCCGAAATCGTCCAGTTATGGAAATCCGATTTAGGTAAGATTAACAAGAAAGCCGCCGAGGCATTAGCCGACCCCGCGGAGTTTGCAAACTTGTTTCCAAACTTTGACGAAGCTTTAGTGATGGAAGAAGACGCCAAAAAGACCAAAATGTCCAGCAAGAGACCGTCGGCGTCGGCGTACGGAGGGGAGCAAGAGTTAGCGAAACAGATGGAAAAATCGGCGACCGTAGCAGAAGAACAAGAAGAACAAACAAAAAACGAAACGAAAGAAGAAAAGGAAGAACCGGCGCAGAACGCGCCTCCGACGCCCAAGTCGGAGCCGCCGAAATCGCCAAAGAAAGAGGCGAAGAAAGCGACGCCACCGGCCAGTCCAAAAGCGCCGCCTTCTCCTTCGCCGAAAAAGGCGGAAAAGGAAGAAGAAAAACCGACGAAGGAAGTCCCGGCGCCGAAAATCCCCGCCCCGAAATCTCCAAAGAAAGCAGCGCCAGAGCCTCCGGCGAGCCCGAAGGCGGCTTCCGCAGCAACGCCTCCGGATGATTTCGTCGACGCGAACGAGGAAGGCCCCGCCGGGGACGAAGACGCCGACGAGTGGATCGACGAACCGACCGATTAATACTATTTCTTATATTATATATATATAAAAGAGAGAGAATAAGAGAGAGAGAGAAAGAGAAAGAGAGAGAGAGTGGATGTGTGCGTGTGTGAGTGAGTAAGTAGAGTCTTTTAATGAATGAATTAAACCAAAATCAATTGAAATCAAGTGTCAAGCAGGGCAGCACAAATTTTTTTTTCCTTCTTTTGCTTCTTCAAAGAACCACTCGCTCGGGAAAAGACAAAGAGAGAGAGATTCGTTTTATTATACCATCCCCCGCCCGCTTAAAGAGAGAGAGAGAGAGATCAACGTCTCTGCAGATTTACGGAGGAGCTTTACGGAGGAGCTTTGATTGACGAGAAATTATGTCTCGCTTCAGCAGGAAAGAGACGGAGATTGCGCCGGAAGCGGCACCGCTGCTCATTAATGCCGCGGATTTGGATTCTCGGGTCGCGTCATCACATTCCGCGTCGTCGTCGACCGCCTCGATGACGACGACGACTTCGAAAAAAGTCGTCGGACTCACAGGTCTGGCGTCGATGATGGTGCTTTTTGCCGTCGCCGGGTTTAAGAGTGGAAACGATGGGTTCGATGTCATTCACAAGGCGGAGTCGTCTGCTTCGAAATCAACTTCGAAACAACAACGAGAAAATGGTCGAATCGCGACGACGACGTCGGGAGGCCGCGCGAACAAACAGTCTTTGGGAGAAATTCCACTGACGGCACAATCGTACGACGCCATCAGAGACATGGTGATGAAAGACGAGGAAAAGTCTAAATCGAAGAAACGAGGATCGACTTCTTCTTCTTCTTCTTCGTCGGCGTACGCTTCGGACCCTTTGCTCACGTTGCTTTCGAAAGACGGCGCGGACGCGAAGAGTTTTCCGAGTTTAGTCCCGCAGTTTGACGAGAACGATTTCGCGTTCGCGGATGGGTCGTGGAAGCACAGGCCGGCGAAAGAACACAACGGGAAGTTTACCATGTGCTTAGCCGGTGGTAAGGATTCGTGGGACGGGACGTACACGGGAAACTTAAACACGTTGTATGAACCCGGTTTGTGCATCGGCGAGGTCAGAGAGGAGTTATCGGCTGATTGCGACGTGAGGTTGTTCAACCAAGGCGCGTTCTTATGGACCGCGGATTATAAAACCGAACACGCGGAAGGCGAAGACCCGCACTTTTTACCGCCCAAAAAGGATCACTCGAAACAAGTTGACTTTTACTACGCGCACGAATCCGCCGATCACTACGGGTACGAGTTGAAAGATCCGAAAAGTTTGAAGAACATGCAATACATCGCTGCGTTCCACCCAACAAAGACTGGATTATGGTACCCGTTCGGACCGTCTATCTCTGCCTTATTAACCGATTACGAGTTATGGAAGTTACCGAAAGAAGCGCGAGTGCCGGCCATCGCCTGGTGGGCCAAAGATTGCGCCGAAGATAGATCGGCCATCTTAAAACACATCGCCACGCGATTTCCAGTCATGTCCATGGGTGGATGTGAACACAACATGGACGCCTTGAACGATCCTGGACGCGACGGGAACCACATGGAACAAGATTTAATTAAATCGCAATTCATGTTTTACTTCGCCTTGGAAAACGGCGTCCAGTGTCCAAACTATATGACCGAAAAGCTCTGGGATAGTTTAACTCGAGGTTCCATCCCAATCTACGTCGGCTGGGATGGCATAGAAGATTACATCCCGTCCAAAGAGTCCGTCATCGACTTGCGCGATTTCAACTCCGTGGACGAACTCGCCGCCAAGTTGGAACAATACACCACGGACGAAAAGTTGTACCAAAAGGCGCACGAATGGCGAACGAAAAACCCGAAAACGTGGCCTGAAGGTTTCCGCAATCTCGTCCGTCACGTCTCCTCGGACTTAAAAGCCGGCATGTGCAACACCCTTCGTCAAGGCTTACCCGGGAAAGGACACACCAAGGACCAAGAATCGGAAACGTGCGACCACAACCCGACGGTGTTAGGCGAGCCCGCGCAACGGATCACAAACAACTATCGACAAGCAGCGATTAAATCGTGGCAAGAATTTTTGAGCAGAGATTGCAACGAAGACGAGTGCGCGTGGTACAAGTTGAGCGCGTTAGCCGCGGCGAACCGATGATTTGATTGATCATGAAATCCATCGCGTATTTTATTATAACAAGTATTTTTTTTAGAGTGTTCAAAAGCAAAAATTATCGACATAAAATTATGCTTTCCACGCACCGCGCAACCTCCGGACTCTCCGCCTCGTGTTCGTCTTATTCTTCTCGGGAATGCTCTCGTCAAAAGAGAACAAAGAGTACCACCATCCAATGCGGGAACAAATCCATCAAGTCGAACGAGAACAAGCGAAGAAAACCGCCTGCACATAAAGGTTTAGACGCGCACATTTTGAAGACAAATTCTTCCCCAAATTCGTCTTCTCCGTCTCCCGTTTATGTCGTTCCGAAACTGTTACAAAACCGCGACGCCTCGGTCGCTTTGTGCTTCACCTACCTGGGCGACGCCGTTTGGGAACTGTTCGCGAGACAACACTTAGTTTTACGTAGGTGCAAGAAATCCGAGAGGGAAAATCCACCGAACAGACAAGGAGGAAGAAGTGGTGGGAACTCGTCGACTTCGGTGAAAACGTTGAGGCCGCAAAGAGCGGCGCAAGACGGGTGGTGCTCGGCGGTCGCGATGCACTCGCATTTGGAGAGACTTCTCTCGTTAGAACAAGGGACGTTCTTGACGGAAGAAGAGATGGCGATTTTAAAGTGGGGGGCGGATTACGGCCACGAATCGAGAGCGAGACACAGCGGGGTGGAACATCGAGACGCTTCGGCGTTGGAGGCGTTGGTGGCGTATTTGTATTTGTTCGACGGCGAGAGATTGATGGAAGTTTTAGGGGCGCTGGGGATGACTTTTATGGATGCCGGTGGTTTGCAGGTGTTGAGTGGGAGTGGGAGAGTTGAAGCTGTAGAGAGAGCTTTGGAGAGGTTTGAAGGCGGTGGAGGCCGCGAAGAGGAAAACGAAGAAGAAGTTAAAGAAGAAGAAGACTCGGAGAAAACAATGAGCGCTTAACAATTAGAAAACGAAACTTTAAAGAAAGAAATCGAAGAGTTGAAGCAGAAGGCACTGATAGCTCAGAGAGCCGTTCGATTAAAACGCTAGTAATTTTAAGAGAGAGATAAGAAGAGAACGCCTGCGTGTAATAGTATTGATTTTTATAGGCCTATTTGTATTATGATTGCAACGACAAGATTGTACCAGTACCGTAGTTATACAGTATAAATTTACTCTTTCGGTGGTTGCTCGTCCGCTAAATTCATGATGTTGATTTTCTCAATCGTGCCACCTAAGGCGTCGCCACCATCTCCGCTATCTTCTTTAAATGGACTCTTCTTCGCGTCGCCGGCTTTGGGACTGGTCGCCGCCGCGTACGTACTGATCGCTTGCGCGTTGATCCATTCGTTTTGCTTCTTCACCGTTTCCGGCATGTACCCATCCCCCATCTGATTCGTGACTGTTCCGTCCGTAAAGCCATTGTGCCTCCCTGGCACCACATCTTCGCTCGGCACCAAAAAGTCCGGAATATCCTCATCCTTCAACAATTTCTGCAACGCTTCGTACTGCAACTTTGGATCCGAGAACACCTTCACCTTGTGTTGCGTGTGCACCGCCAAAAACGGTTTCACCGCCGCGTACAAATAATCAAACGCCGTCGGCGCGTTCAAAACGTAAATCGCTTTACTCAACTCCGGATAGTTATGCGACGCGGTTGAATTCACAATCTTAAACACGTACAAACACTTCATCGCGCTCAAACCGACGTCTTTCAAATCCAACAACACCACTTGTTTATCCACCATCTGCGATTTCGTATCTTGATTCACGGCGCAGAAATCCTCCTTAATCTCCTCCTTCGTCTTCCCTTCCACTAATTTCTTCGCATTTTCCGTCGCCTCCGGGATAATCGACCGCATCAAATGCTCCCCTCTTATGATCGTCGAATACACGTGAACCTCGTCCGAAACCTCCAACGCTAAACTCGAATCTCCTTTGCCAATCCTCAACAAATACACCGGATACCCTTGTTTCGTGTAACAGTGAAACGGCGTGTTGGGTAATATTTTCCTCGACAACTCTAACAAATCCCACCGAGGCGCTGCTTTTAATATGTTCTCCACGCCTACCGCGTCGCCGATGCGCACCGAATTTCTAAACTCGATCGCTTTTCGCATCATCAACTCCGCCGCTTCCACGTTGTACCGTCTTGCGACGAGAAATCTTCGGCACGTCGCTTCCACGTCCCCTAAGGGGCACATCTTCGAAGGAACTTCCGTGTTTGTCTTTTTCAAGTTTTCTAAAACCTCTCTCACTCGTTCGTGCCAATCTTGAGGGTGCGGAAACTCGTGGAACAGTTTCGTCGGATCGACTCGTTCCGTGCTTTCGCCCCCCTCGGTCGTGTTCGCATCGTTGGGATTTGTCGTGGAAGAACCCATCGCCCAGGACGCCGCCGAGGACGCCGCGGAGGATAAAGAGCTGAACATGACGTATCTCTCTTAAATCTCTCTTTTTCCCTCTTCTCTTCGTCGGTTAAAGTGTCTCTCTCTTATCTCCCTCTTCCTCTTCTTCTTCTCGTGCGTCTCTCTCTCTCTCTCCGTTTGACTGCTCTTCTTCGGATAAAAATGTTCCAAAAGTGAAAGTGGATAGAAAATTACAGTTTAGGGTTTGTATATAAACCCTAAATGGACCACACGCAAAAATTCCTTCTTCGTTGTTTTCGTCGTTCGTTCGTTTCATGCACATCGACACTTCATCTCTCTCTCGTATACTATGCCACCGAAGAAGAAGACCAAGAAAGCGACCACGACCACTCGGTCCACCGAGGAGGACGACGACGGTGGTGGTGGTGCAGGTGATGTTGCTGCTGCTGCTGCTGTGAAGAAAAAGAAGAGAGCAAAGTCACCGTCGCCTTTCGTGAAAGAAGATGAATCCGAAGGAGAAAACAACAACAACGCGAACGCTTTGAATACGAATGCGAAAAGGAAATCGACCGCGCGAAGAGGGAAATCGCAAACGCCGAACGATGAGGACGACGACGGCGGAAAAGAAGAAGCGGAGGAGAAGAAAGTTTCGACGACGATTCAGACGAGTCAAAATATCTTCCTCCAGGAAGCGAAGAGAAATTTAGTCCTCGAGTCTGGGAACAAAGTCGCTTTGACGCCTCTATTGGGAGGCATTCGGGAGGACGACGGCGCGCGAGGCGGCACGACGACGACGACTGAACCGCTGTGTTATTTATTGCAAATAGACCAGGCGAACATACTTTTAGATTGCGGATGGGACGACAGGTTCGATCAAACCGAGTACGTGAAAGAGTTGGAGAAAATCGCGCCTACGTTGGATTGCGTGTTGATCTCGCACTGCACGCAACGACACGTCGGCGCGGTACCTTTGCTCTTCTCCGAGCGAGTGAAATGTAACCCAAACTGTAAAATTTACGCGTCGATACCGACGCACAAGTTGGGGCAAATGTTGTGTTACGACATTGCGCTCGGGTATTCCGAGTTTCGAGGGGAGTTTGGAGAAGATGTGGGATACAGTCTAGATGACGTGGATTTGGCGTTTAGTAAGTTTGTTCCGGTGAAGTATCAGCAACATTCGAGGGTGAGCGTGAGGAGAGAAAGCGCAGGGGGTGGTGGTGGTGGTGAGAGCGACGCGGGTACTAATAGCAAAAATAGTGGTGGTGCTACCAATAGCGATATTGTCGTCGAAGCTATCAACGCCGGTCACACGTTAGGCGGTTCATGTTGGCGCATATCAAAAGACGCCGAGGATATCGTCTACGCGGTTGATTACAACATGCGGAAAGAACGACATTTAGCCGGGACGAGTTTAGCAGAGACTGTGCATCGACCGTCGGTTTTAATTACAGATTGTCGGAACGTGGATCGAAAAGCGCCCGAGTCGAGGTTGCAAGTGAGAGATTTGCCGTTAGTCGATTGCGTCTTAAAACACGCGCGCATGGAAGGGAACGTGGTTATTTGTTGCGACGCCGTTGGAAGGACGTTAGAGTTGGCTTTATTATTAGAAGAGACGTGGAAGAATCAAAATTTAGGAAGCTATCAGTTAGTGTTGTTCAATAACGTCGCCGCAAACGCGTTGGAGTTCGCGCGGTCCCATTTAGAATGGATGAACGAAGACGTTGGTTTGAAATTCGATAGCACGCGACAGAACGTGTTCGACGTGAAAAGATTGTTTCCGTGTCACTCGTACGAAGATTTTACGAGATTACCTCCGGGACCGAAAGTTGTCCTTGCATCGTTGGCGTCTTTAGAAGGTGGGTTTGCGAGGAAGTTGTTCGTTGAATGGGCCTCGGACGCGAAGAATTGTTTCATTTGGCCGGACGAAATTGGTCGCCAAGTTGGATTAGCGAGAGAGATTGTCGAAAAGTGCAGTAAGGGAGGAGCAAAGACGACTTCTTCAAAGACGAAAAAGAAAGACGTGATCATGAAAGTTGAATTAGCGAGGCGAGAATTGCTGTCTGGGAAAGAGTTGGAAGCGTGGGAGCACGAACAAGAAGAGAAACGTCTCGAAGCGGAAAAGAGGAGAGAAGAAGAAGCGAAGCGACTGGCCGAAGAAGAAGAGAAGAAACGTATGTTGGAGGAAGAGATGGATGTGGACGCTGCGACGCTCTCGCAACCAGTTGAAGACGAAAATATTTACGGTGAAAAGAAAGCGGGTGTCGCAGAGGAAGAAGAAAAAGTTGAGCGTTTGGTACCGCCACCTCAAGTAAACGAGGAAACTGGTATTGCGCTGCGAGACAAGCAAATGTCGTTTGAGCGACGCGAGTGCATCGTCGATGGATTTATTCCCGAAAGTTTCGAGCATCTCGTCTTTCCGGACGAAACGAAATTATCTTCTTCATCATCCGATCCCTCGGGTATGAGTGCAAAAACTGAGTACGGGGAAGCCATCGATGCGGACGCGTTCTTTAGAGTCGCGAACGAATTAAGACCGGAAATGACGAGAGATCAATCGTTTGAAAGTACCGGCGACGTCGATAAACTCGCGGGCGTAGATGGCATCATGGACGCGACGATGGGAATAGCAGCGAAATTGACTAACAAACAACCGGATATGGATATAGATGCGAATGCGGGTAAAGAAGAGAAAGCTCTCGAACGACCGGTGGGAATACCAACGAAAGTCGTCAAGGAAACGAAAGAAATCGTCGTGAAAGCGGCAATTGAATCAAACTTTGATTACGACGGATTAGCCGATGGTCGATCAGTGAAAGCAATCATCCCGCGTCTAGAACCGCGACGAGTAATTCTCGTGAGTGGTACTGTGAAAGATGCCGAGAAGCTTGCTTCGCACTTATACAACGATTCCGAACACTTCCCGAAGAGCTCGAAGATTGATTATCCGAAGAACAACGAGACGTTAGATGCATCTTCGGTACATCCGACGTACAAGGTTCGACTTTCTGAAGCGGTTTTATCCTCCGCGCGTTTGCGACAGGTGAGTGGCTATGCCGTCGGTTGGATCGATGGCGTCATTGGGCCAATCCCTGAAGATGGCTCGGCGCCGGAGTTGCTCCCGGTCCCAGTGAATGCTTTGAAATTAACCGTATCAAAAACAGTTAAAGACGAATCTTTACTCGCTGGAAAAGTCACCGGTCCTTCTTTAATAAAGAAAGAACCAACCGCCGCCGCTCTCGTGGTAGAAGACAACGAAGAAAATGAAGGCACAGAAATCAACATCGTGACTAAACATCACCGACGCTCGGCGTTCGTGGGTGACGTTCGTTTGTCCGAGTTTAGAAGGTATTTGCAGCGAATGGGCGTACCCGCCGAGTTTGGCGAAGGCGGTGCTTTAGTTTGCGCGAATGGACAAGTCGTCGTTCGTCGAAGAGCCGAAGACGATGAGTTGATTGTTGAAGGATCAATCTCGGATGCGTACTTCAACGTCAGAGACATGCTCTATGCGCAATACTCAATTATTTAAGATTTACATCTTTGCGTGCGTTTGACAACTTTCTTTACTTTACATTCACTCTCTCTTCCAACTTTTTCACTGATTTCCTCAACATTGCCACATCTTTCGCCACCTGTTTTGAATCCGTGTTCAATTCTTTTAGCGAGTCCATTTGTTCCTCCAATTCACCTCGCGCTCGCGCGGATTCCGAGGCCTCGGCGACGTCTCGAGAGATTTTCGCAAACGTCTTGTGCATGTCGTGCAAATATCTATACGCCATTTTCATCGTCTCGTCCGTTTTTGCGGATTTAAAGATGGCGTCCTCAACGACTGCGTATATCCTGCGTAAACTTTCCGCACTTTCGGCCACCTGTAATTCCGCCGCTTTCGCGTCGCGAACAATCTTGGCAATTTCTACGTCTTGTTTCTTTATGTTCTTCACGATGGTGGTGACTTTTTGAACTAAACTCGGACGATTGACGCCTCTTGGCGCTCGCTCTAACGCTTGCGATAACCGATCGCGCTCTTCCGCTTTTCGTCGAGCTAATTGAACTTGCTCTTTTGCCTCTTCTTTCCATCTTTGAATCTCTTCAAGTTGCTCTTTAGCTCGCATTCGTTCCGCTTCCGCTTTCGCGTTTCTCTTCTCGATTTCGTGTTCCAAAGGAAGGCGAGCGTCGTCCCACTCTTTTTGTAATTCTTGACGTCTGTTTTCGTCCTCCCGAACGAGCTTTTCCATTTCCTCTTTCGCTTTTTCCGGCGATCCCTTTGATGCGTTTGGACCGACGACCATATCCGTCGCCATTTTTCGAATTAAATATTCCTCCTCTAAATCTGGGAACTTCGCGCGTTCTTCCTTCTCCAATCGAGCGTATTCGAGCATTTCCTCCAACGCTTTTTCGCATCTCGACACGTACGCTTCCATCGTCTGTCGAGTCGTTTCAACGTCGTTTTGTAAATCTTCTAAATCCTTTTCCCGCGCTTGAGCTCTTTGTTCGAGGGTTTCGTTCGCAGAATCTTCTCGGTTCTTTTTCGCTTCCGCGGCGGATTTGATTCTATCGCCTAAACGTTGCATTTCTTCTTCGCCCCCATCCTTTCCTGCAATCCTGCTATTTTTACTACTATTTGACGCAAGTTTATCGCCACCGGCAACTCGCAAAGCGGCGGCAACCAACCCTCCGACGCCATTCGATGCCAACACGTTAACAGCGATCCCGTCGTCGTTCTCCGGTCCCTCAGGCCACAACCCGTTTTCTTTCGTCCACGCCACTTCTTTATTCTTCGTCAAAGCGAACCCTTCTCTGTCTCGCATTCGCTGTCTGTTCGCCACAACTCTCGCCTGTGCGTTGACAATCTCTCGCATCCTTCTCTTTCTCTCGCTCCTCCTCAAACTACTTTCAAAGGGACTCGCCGCTTCCCCGAAAGACGAGGACGTTTTCACGCCGTTCGCCACTCGCACCGCTCTCTCCAACGCAGAGACCACCGAACCATCCTCACCACGACCAAAAAAAGTCGACGACGTCGCGTTACTCTTCCTTCGCTCGTCCTCTGGTATCATCTCGCACAGCAACGCCACGATTTCTCTCGCGTATTCCTCCGACGGGTACAAGAAATGACTGAAGCCAACTCTCCTTTTGCCGCCACCATCACCATCGCCACCACCATCACCATCACCACCACTACGAGTGCTGCTCCCACTATTCGCATACTTATTAAAAACCACCCCGTTTAAAGCTCTGGCGTAACTCGTCGCCACTCGAAACCTCCCGCTCGGATCCGACGCGCGTCCTAACGCGTTCGGTAATCGTTTCGCCAGTTTCTCGTGGCCGAATTGGAGGAAGCATTCCCGACACAAACTGACGAGAGAAGTCGAAGTAGAAGAAGGCCCATCGTCGTCTAAATCGTCGTTCTTCGCACCTTGTTGTTGTTGTTGTTGTTGTTGTTGTTGTTGTTGTTGTTGTTGTATCAAGTCCGCGAAGGAAGTCACGCGGTCGTCGAAACGCACTCCAGCGCGACGCAAAGAGAGGAGCGAGAGCGAATTCTCCCCTCCGAGAGCGTCTTCCATTTCCAGTCCAACTTCTGTGCTCGGTCACCCTCAAAGCTCTCGTTTTGTGCGAGGAAAGGAAACAGCGTATTAAAAGAGTGAAAGAGTCAAAGACTCTCTCTCACGCTCGTTCGTTTCCTCTTATTCTGGTGCCACAAACAACAACAAGAACAACAACACAGTGCCGGGTAAGTGTGCACTCGATTTAAGAAGTTTTCCAATTAATTTCCCCTCAAAAGCAGCACTTTTTGGTCCGCGGGGAGCTCTTTACAACAGCAACCCGACGAGCGGGTTTTGCTCTCCGACTTGTCCGTGGGAGGGGAAGGGCGACCGACTCATCGCGGAAGAAGAAGACACGCGCGAGAATGAAAACACCAGACGGAGAGGAACCGTTGTTAACATCGTCTTCTGCCGAGTACGGAGCGGCTTCGAGAGATGAAGTGCGCGAGAATAAAAACACCCCCAAACTGCTTCAAAGCTCGAAAGAAGCGAACTCGACGACGACGACGGGAATGTTATTCTTCCAATCGTTCGACGACCAACACCCGGCGATTTTCTGGGACAACTTTTCCACCGCCATGTGGCTCATCACGGATATTTTGTGGACGGAAAATAACTCGTTGGCGGTATGCATAGCCCCATTCGTGGTGGTTGGATACGCCAAAGCGTTCTTTTCGTTTCAAGGCGAATGGGAGAGATACGCGATTGACTTGGCGAGGACGATGGCGTTGTGTTTTTGGATTTTAGCGAACACGGTGTGGTTGTTTCAGGAACTCACGGAGGAGAAGAGAAGGACTAGGGTAGACGCGACGTTTATGATGCCGTATAATGCCGGGGTCATTTTGACTTTATTGGCGATGACGGTGGTGATTGAACCCGGGATATTTCTTTATTATCGCTCGCGAGGGATTAATTGCTTCGAAATGAATACGGTTTTAAAGCCTATAGGGAACATGGGGATTACATTTTGGGCGGCGAAGGACTTTGCGTGGTACTTGGCGGATGAGGAGATGTTGAGAGAAGAGTATAGATGGATTCCAAAAGTTGCATGGGTGATAGCGGACGGGACGATCATGTTTCAGTTGTTCCCGCTTTTCTTTAAAGCGTTGCAAGGGTGGGGGATATTTTCGTGTTTTAGCAACTACGCTTCGTACGAGCAAAAACAGAAGACGTTCATGAGAAGATTTGCGCACGTCATCGATGAGCTAGCCATGACGTCCTGGGCTGTATCCATGACGTTGTGGTCGTTTGGAGAGATTTTTATGCCGGAGGATACGTTCGCGCAAAAATTAGCCAAACAGCCTAATTATCCGAATTTAAGGTGGTGGTGTGGACACGTCTTGATTTTCGGTGGATTTCCGTTTTTCGTGAAAACGGCGATGGAGGTATTCATGGAGATGAGCTGCACGGCGAAAAGCCACCGCCGCCGAACGGTTGCCTTGGATACGTAAAAACATAATATCCCGACGGTTTTAGATTTAGAATAGTATTTTTGTTTTGCAAGTTGCTTCAAGTATTTAGTATTGTCTTGATTTAAAATGCTGTGCAGATCACTAAAATGCGCTAGTTGCTAATGTTGTTTTGTCGCCGCGATCAATTTCGCTTCGTATAAGTCCGTTTCCGCGACCACGCCTTTCTTTTTCAACATATCAATCCAATTCGCCCTTTCGCTCGGAGAAAAGCCTTCGTTCCACGCGATCCCATCAAGCCAGAACTTTTTGTCGTATGGAATCGAACGAATACCTCGCAGAAATACGCTTCTCGCGTACTCTGTGTTGTGAACCTCAGAATTAAAATACGTCTGCCACAGTAGCGGGCACCGCTCGACGGATTCGTGCGAGCGGATGGCTCTTTCAAAAATTTTCCGCCTCGCCTTGTCGTCGTCGCCGCACGCCTTGACTTGCGCGAGCCAAATTTGCGTCAAGAAAGGAGGCGTCGGAAGCAATGTCGTTATTACGAGCGCACTTCTGCTACTATCAGTGGTACCATCCTGCGTCGCGTCGTCGTTTCTAGATTCTTCGCGCGCACGGGAGAAACACAGTTCTCGAGCGAGTCCAAGCGCGAGTTTCAGCTTCAACTTTGACTCGAACGTCTCCGCTTTGAACATAGAACTCACTGCCAATTGCGATGACGGCACGTCATGAAACAGAGCGTTTACGATTTCTTTATATCCAATCGTCACTGTTATTGCAAGTTCTCCGGATTTCGACAAATACGGGATAACGTCGCGTAACAAATCCGAACACGTCTTCTCCGAGGCAATATTAGAAAGGTTGCGTAAATCTCGAAAAATGTCAATCCTTGTTTGCTCCGCCGAAGATGACGCACAAAAAAGGCGCAGAAGAATCGCACACACGCGCATACCGGATTTGAATTCCAGCACTTCGCGATGATATGTCTTGAGACTATCCTCGAGTTGCGTGGAACTACTTTCTTCCATGAGAACTTTAATAGCCTCTTGCGCGAGCGAGCGCAAGTTCTCTGCGCTCGCATTTGCGGGAACACTTTCATCAAAACTACCGCCTTTGGAAGACATGACATGCGCACGCGCTAAAGCGAGTATGTATCGCGCAATGTTTGTATTTTTGGGTGAATCGTATCGCAAAAGGTAAAGCGCGCTTTCTTTTACGAGTCGACATAAGCCGCGAACAGTTTCACGAGTATCTCCATCCTGAATGCGCGAAGCGTTTTGAATCGTCGTCTCGACGATTTTCTGAGCCGGGTCGACGAATTTCTTCTTCTTCTTCTTCGTATCTCCTTGTTTCATCTTCGTACATCGAGTCAAATAGGCACATTCAGTGTAAAGGTGTAAATTATTGCGGTACTCTGGTCCGCTCAGCAATGATTTTACCCACGCGAGCGCAACCTCTGGTCCGTTCAATTCTCGTTCGAGTTTCACCGCGGCGTACGCGAAAGGTGCCATACAGGCTAATGACGAAGACGTGGCCAAAACGCGCACACTTCGGAGTACCTCTTCTCGTGGAACGAATGGAAATAGGCCATCTTCTCGTCTTTGATCGTCTTCAGAAGCGTTTTCGTTTCGAAAGAGACGAGCGATTGCGGCGTCTGGATTACCAATCAACGCGCCAAAGAGAGAGTGCAATCCGAAGAGAGCGAAACACTGCTCGATAAACTGCGTGTTTATGTCGGCAAGATTGCTATCGCAAAACATATTACACAAGCCCGCAGTAATCGATCCGAAATCTTCCTCATCATCGTTGTCGTCGTTATTAACGTCTTTTCGATAGCTTCGCATTTTTGCACTTTCCGCTCGAGACCATTCGCGAAGCGTGTTTTCGTCCACGGCTGCGTTCACGGCAGAATCAAACTCGGCTGCAAACTCAGCCGCTAAAGCGTCCTCGTCGATATCATCGTCGGAGGAGTCGTCGCCATCAGATTCTTTATTTCCAAGATCTACTTCTACTTCTTTTTTTACGCTCGGTTCTCGCGCTTTCACTTTCGAAGATTCTGGTGGCGAGGATTTTCCTTCTTCCTCTTCTTCTTCTTCTTCCTGAACACGTGTTTTCTCCCAAGAATCGTCGTTCGCGGTGGACCCATTTTTTTCATCCATCCACCAACTCTTAATCTCCCCGTCGTCGTTAACGCTATCCAATAAACGAGGTTTCTTGCTTTTCCAAAACTTCTCAAACTCGCGAAGAAGTCTCGAGTTATCTCCAATGTGCTTTTGCGGCATTCCAAACCCGCGAAATTCAAGATGCGCTTGAACTCTTCGGAACGCTTTCCTCGCCCTTCCCGATTTCGCTTCGAATTGTACGAGTTCCAAGAACATGTTCCCGATATCCCTGCTCAAAATTTGGCGACGGCAACTGCTCGATGTATTTCGCTGAGAGCTCAGTTTCCGGAATTCTTTTGTCAACGTTCGTAACGCGTCTTCGTACGCTTGCACGACATCTTCGCAATTGAACTCTGCGAACGACGTCGCGTGTTTCACAAACTCGACGTAGTCGTACCACAAAACGACCGACGTCGGTAACTTTCTCAGCGTTAAAACCCACCTCTCTTTCGTTTGGTCTTTCGATTCGCACTCTTGCGAACACTTCAACAGGCACGCGTGCAATCTCGCGTCGTTCGGATTCCACTCTAAAGCCCGCTCGCAAATGGCAATCGTTTTCTCCTTGATGCGTTCGCGTTCGGAACGTTTTTTACTCCTCGCCAAAAAGTTATCCTGGTGATTGATAAACGCAATCCATCTCTTCACGTTTCGCGGTTCTCTTCGGGTCAACGCGTTGTGTATTTTGGTCAACTCGCGAAGCTGTTCGCTTTCGTTGGTGGTGCTTTTGAGAAGAACGTCTACGGACTCTAGCAAAGCTTTATCGTTGAGCTTATAGATGTCCTCGATCGTGCCTTTCGTTGCGCCAAACACCGTCTGCGTGAGCTTTTGCATCATCCTCTTTTTATCCTCATCATCGGTATTTCTATTCCCGTGCGAGATGTTGTAGTTAGTATTGACGTCAACGTAGTCATCGCGAAGCAATGGGATGAATATTTCCTCTTCTCCTCCCCCTCCTTCTTCTCCGTCTTTGCCGTTTTCCTTCTCCAACTTTTCCAGCGTCGTCGTCGTCGTCGTCGTCGTCGCTTTTGGTCCAAGCGCTTCACCTCCATTCCAATCCTCTTCCCGCTTAAACTTCACCTTTTCATTCGCCGCTGGCTTTCCAAACGCCAAATTCCCGCTATCCGGTCGCGTATCGGAGAAGAACGTCATCGCTCCTCCTTCAACGCCAAATGTTTTCCGGTCGTCCTCGCCAAAATTCCTCACGTACGATCGATCGTCGAACGCTCTCTCGTCTTTCGCCATATCTCGACCGTACTTCTCCTCCATCTCGGCTATTTTCTCCGCATCCGATTTGAGTTTCTTTCTCTTTTCTTTCTTCTTCTTTGACTTCTTCTTCTCTCTTTTCCTCTTTTTCTTCAACTGTTCTTCTTCTCCTTTTGACTCCTCCTCGAACTCACGGTCCTCGTCC
>Ga0115557_1001150_pt1 | contig 18176 bp, 19 predicted proteins | sample COGITO_mtgs_1104_FD_87280 | JGI IMG/M metagenome (GOLD analysis project Ga0115557, IMG submission 87280) | Pelagic marine microbial communities from North Sea - COGITO_mtgs_110421 | ecosystem: Environmental > Aquatic > Marine > Epipelagic | place: Germany:Helgoland, sampling site Kabeltonne...
ATGCCAATTAGGAACTGGGGCTTAATTTTAAATCAGTTCTTAACCATATATGAAAAAAGGGTCAGACTTTAATTAATAAAATCTAACCCAAGTAATTTTTAACTTACACACTTTTTAGCATAGTGTCACAATGAATAAAAAAAGGTCTGCATTAGCAGACCTTTTTTTATTTCAATTGAAAAACTTGTTCTAAAGCAATCCATTTCTCACCATCCTTGGCCCATGGAAGTTCTTGTTGGTAGTCCCACATAAGATTTTCCCATTCCTGCACTTTAGGATTGTTGGCATCCATTTCTGCTTTTTTTACAGGGTCAAAAGTTTCATCGACCTCCATGATCATAAACATTCTATTTCCGATAAGGTAAATTTGCATGTCAATAATTCCGGCATCTTTGATGCTTTTAGTTATTTCTGGCCAAGCATTTCCTTCAGCATGGTATTCTTTATATTCTGCGATTAACTTAGAATCGTCTTTTAAATCGCAAGAAAAACAAAATCTTTGTGTTGTCATTATTTTTTATTTTGATTGTCTCTTAAATGTTGAATACCCGTAGTAAGCAACTACCACTAAGCATATAAGAGGTAAAATGAATGAAAAGTTAACTTCTGGAATAAAACCTAATACTTTAATATCTGAGAATCCACTTCCTCCCCAGTCTAAAATACTACCTTGTAAAACAGGCATTAAAGCCCCTCCAACAATTGCCATAACAAGACCTGCCGAACCTATTTTTGCTTCATCACCCATATCTTTAAGAGCAATACCGTAAATTGTTGGGAACATAATAGACATAAATACAGAAACTGCCACTAATGAAATTAAACCTGGTAAACCTCCTAATAAGATTGCTCCTGCAGCAAATAAAACACCTCCAATTCCAAAATACATTAAAATTCTAGAAGGGTTGTATTTTCTCATCAATCCAGTTCCAATCTATCTTCCTGTTAAAAAAGAAATCATAGCTCCCATATTGAAATAAGTAGCGGTATAGTTTGTTCCTACAGTTTCATTAATATTATCCACATATTGGAAAATATAAGTCCAGCACATAATTTGAGCTCCAACATAAAAAGCTTGAGTTAAAACACCTTGTAAGTAGTTTTTGTTACTAAATAACTTACTAAAAGATTCAGATATAGACATTTTATCCTCCTCTGCAGTCTTAGGCATTTTAGTAAAAACAATAACTGCAAGGATAGCCAATACTAACACACCTAAGGCGATATATGGGAAACTTATTATTCCCAAATCGTTTTCTCTCACGGCAGACATTTCCTCTGAGGATAACGCTTTATATGCAGCTTCGGAGTAATCATCAGACCTTAAGGCACTGATTACAAAAACTTGAGCGATCAACATTCCCATCAAAGATCCGATAGGGTTAAACGCTTGAGCTAAATTTAAACGTTGTGTCGCTGTCTCTTTGTCTCCTAAAGAAAGAATTAAGGGATTCGATGTTGTTTCCAAAAAAGCTAAACCACTAGTAATAATCCATAAAGAAATTAAAAAGAAAGTAAAACTTTCTAGAGTCGCAGCAGGATAAAACATAAATGCTCCAATGGCATATAATGATAATCCTAAAATAATTCCCGACTTGTAACTGTATTTTCTAATAAATAAAGCTGCCGGTAAAGCTAAACAGAAGTACCCAAAATAAAATGCAAATTGTACTAATGAAGCTTGAACATTTGTTAGTTCTGGCATTACTTTCTTAAATGCAGATACCATTGGGTTTGTCAAGTCATTGGCAATACCCCATAAGGCAAATAAAGATGTAATGATTATGAAAGGAAATAAAAGTTCCTTTCTTATAACTGGTTTTTTTGTGTTGTCATTCATGTTGATTTTTTGTTTTATTTAGTTGCAATATTATTGAAATATAAGAGGTAAGGAGGTTTCAAATATTTCAAAAACTATAACAAATCTTTATTCAGTTAATAATGATCTATCTAAGTTGACATAACCACCATCTACGGCAATAAATTGACCCGTAGTATGAGAGGATTTATTAGAAATAGTAAATAAAGCTTGATTTCCTATTTCTTCTGGAGTAGTCATTCTATTTTCCAAAGGAATCTTCTTTACTATAGATTGAAGTTTTTCTTCTCCATTCGCTAATGTTTTTATCCATTCATCATATGCAGGCGTCCAACTTTCTGCAATAATAATTGCATTTACACAAATAGAGTCTTTGATAAGATCTACCGCCCATTCACGAGTAAGTCCGAGTACACCTCCTTTAGAAGCTGCGTATCCTGATGTTCCTCCTTGACCTGTAAGTCCAACTTTAGAACCGATATTTAAAATATTTCCTTGAGAGGCTTTTAAATAAGGAAGAGCATTTTTGACTACTAAAAAGTAGCTGACCATATTTAGTTTTAGAGAATTCATAAAATCTTCATAAGAAGAATCTAATCCAGCTCCATCGTTGACACCTACATTATTGATAACAACATCAATTTTTTTATACTTTGCTACGATAGTAGCAATAGCAGCTTCTATTTCTTATGGATTTGTTACATCCGTTTTACAGAACAAAGCATCTATTCCTTTTTCTTGTAATACGGCTGCATATGTAAATCCTCGATCATTTCTGTCAATGATTGCAGGAATTGCTCCTTCTTGAGCCAATTGTTGAAGCATTGTTTCTCCAATACTTCCTTTGAGCCCAGCAGCTCCAGTTATTACGACTACTTTTCCTTTTAAACCTAAATCCATAGTTTTAATATTATAAGTTATAGAATTGGATTGCATTGTCTCCCATAATCGCTTTTTGCTCTGTGGTAGATAATTTTGCAATGAATTCTGTTGTTAAATTTTTTACTCTTGTATAATTTCCAGCGACTAAACAAACTGGCCAATCAGATCCATACATTGTACGTTCTGCACCAAAAGAATTCAGAACTACCTCCATATATGGATGTATTTGTTGCTCTGTCCAAGTATTGAAATCCGCTTCTGTGATCATTCCTGATAATTTGCACGAAACATTTTCATAGTTGGCAATTTCTTTGATCATTGCAGCCCAACCATCAAAAAAACCATCTTTGATATAAGGTTTTGCAATATGATCAATTACAAATTTTTGATTGGGGAATTTTTTTACAAATTCCAAGGTTTCACCTAACTGATGAGGAAATATCAAGATGTCGTAGGTGAAATTATGCTTTTCAAGTAAAGAGATTCCATGAGTAAAATTAGCTCGTAATAAAAAATTATGGTCTGGTTCACCTTGTACTACATGACGAAATCCTTTTAGTTTTTCTTGCGCTTTATAAGCATCTAAAATTTCCTCTATATTATCTGCTCTAAGGTTAGCCCAACCGACAACCCCTTTGATAAAACTATTTTCAGAAGCCAATTTTAATAAAAAGACAGTTTCTTCTAAAGTTTGATCCGCTTGTACAGCCACGCAACCATCGATGTTATTTTGCTCATAAACTTGTTTTAAGTCCTGTGGAGTAAAATCTTGACGGATCACGGCCATGCTATCATCTATCCATTCGTGTTTGATTGGCTCATAATTCCAAAAATGCTGGTGAGAATCTATTGTCATAAGTTATAGTTGTAAAGCCTTCTGAAAACATTCAAGAAGGCCTTGAGGGTTATTATTTGATGAAATCTTGTAACGCTATTTGCATTCCTTTTGTTTCGATAGCTTCCAAGTGTGCAGCAACAGCTTCTACCATTCCTTCAATAGCAGAAAGATCAGTTCCCCAGAAATCTGTATTTGCAAGTGTTGCTTGTACAATACTCGCTTGGTATCCATTAGCCCATTGAGCAGCAAAGAACTCCAATGCAGATGCATCATCTTTTAAGGCAATATCTTCGTTATTTCTTTTACCTCTATAGAATGCTATCAATGAAGCCAAAGAGAATAATAAGCCTTGTGGTAAACTGTTTTTACGTTTGATATACTCTAGTACAGAGGGTAAAACTCGAGTTTTAAATTTAGAAGTAGAGTTTAATGAAATACTAATAAGGGCATGCTCTAAATATGGGTTTCTGAAACGATCCAATACGTCGTTTGAGAATTGATTTAATTCTTCTGCGGATAAATCTAGGGTAGGACAGATTTCATTAAAAATTGTGTTTTTTAGATAGTTCCCAACAACTTCGTCTTCTAACGATTCACGTACTTTGTTGATTCCATATAAATATCCGACTGGAACTAAGGTTGTATGCGCTCCATTTAAAATTCTTACTTTACGAGTTCTATAAGGCTCCATATTGTCAGTAAAAACAATATTCAATCCACAAGCTTCAGCAGGAATTTCATCTTTAACAGATGCCGGTCCTTCAATTACCCATAAATGAAATTGCTCCCCTTCAACAACCAAATTATCTTTGTAACCTAATTCTTCAGTAATTGCATCCATTTTGTCTCTAGGGTATCCAGGTACAATTCTGTCCACTAAAGTATTACAGAAAATATTGTCCTCATTGATCCACTCAACAAATTCTTCTCCTAAATTCCAATCAGCAGCGTATTGTAAAATAATGCGTTTTAAATTGTCACCATTTTTATCAATCAATTCACAAGGAATTAAGATCAGTCCTTTGTCAGAAGCTCCACCAAAAGTTTGAAATCTTTTATATAATAAAGCCGCTAATTTTCCTGGATAACTAGATTGAGGTGCATCCTCTAATTTATCATCAGCATTGTAAGAAATACCTGCTTCAGTAGTATTAGAGATCACAAATCGTAAGTCTGGGTTTGTTGCCGTAGCTAAATAGTCTGCATGATTTTCGTATGGATTGATTCCTCTTTGGATACAATCGATAATTTCGTGCTCAGAGATTGCTTCTCCATTCTTGATACCATTTAAGTATAAAGTATACAAACCATCTTGATCGTTTAACATTTTAATCAATCCTTGGTCAATTGGCTGAACTGCTACAACACCTGCATCAAAATCAGCTTTTTTGTTCATTTCATGAATCATCCAGTTGGCAAAGGCTCTTAGGAAGTTTCCTTCTCCAAATTGGATTATTCTTTCAGTATATGTTTTAACTGAAGCGTTTGTTCTGTTTAAAGAATTCATATGTGTTCTATTTTTAACTTTTAAAAGTAAAAGTGATTTGATTGTTAATTCGTTTATTAAAGTGAAACTCCACGTTTCCAAGGAATGAAATCATTATTTCCATGTAAAACTGCCTTTGAAGGAGTTTCTCCACTTGCGACTCTAATTACATGGTCCAAAATCTTTTCTCCCATAGATTCAATCGTATCTTCACCGGTTATAACAGTACCTGTATTAATATCGATGATGTCATTCATTCTTTCATACAGTTTTGTATTACTCGATATTTTTAAGACAGGTGCTACTGGGTTTCCAGTAGGAGTTCCTAAACCTGTAGTAAAAACCACAACATTACATCCAGATCCGACCAGTCCGGTAGTAGACTCAACATCATTAATAGGCGTACATAACAGATTCAATCCTGGTTTTGTTATTTGTTCTGTATAATCTAAAACTTCAACAACAGGGGAGGTACCTCCTTTTTTAGCAGCACCAGCTGATTTCATCGCGTCAGTAATCAAACCGTCTTTGATGTTTCCAGGAGATGGGTTATTTTCAAAACCAGATCCAACCGCTACAGCAGCAGCAGAATAAGCTCTCATTAAATCATAGAATTTTTTAGAATCCTTTTCTGTATTACAACGCGTAATAATTTCTTGTTCCACACCATTTAATTCAGGAAATTCAGATAATACTGGGCTCCCCCCTAAGGCAACTAATAAATCTGAAGCATATCCTAAAGCAGGGTTTGCAGAAATTCCAGAAAATCCGTCCGAACCACCACATTCAAGTCCAAGTACAATTTTACTAACTGGGGCTGGTTTTCTTTCAATTTTATTAGCTTCTGTTAGACCAACGAAGGTGTGCTTTACAGCTTCTTCAATCAAGCTTCTTTCACTAGAACTTTGTTGTTGTTCTAAATAATGAACCGGTTTTGTATTGTTTGGTGTAATAGCGTCAATAGCATTTTGAAGCATTTCAATTTGTGCATTCTGACAACCTAAACTAAATACGGTTGCTCCGGCCACGTTAGGATTTGCAATGTATCCCGCTAAAAGTTTACATAATGTTTCAGAATCTTGACGGATTCCTCCACAACCACCGTCGTGCTTTAAAAACTTAATTCCATCTACATTAGGGAATACTCTGTTTTTAGTCATTTCTTCTTTCGTAGTAATGATAGGAGTACTGTAAATTTCCTCTGAAGAAGCACCAGCTTTGTATTGATTGATCAATGCATCGGTATCAACAGCAAAATCTTTTTTAGTCTCATATCCTAATTTTTCAGAAAGAGCACCTTCCAGAACATCAATATTTCTATTTTCACAGAAAGTTAATGGGATAACCAACCAGTAGTTTCCGGTTCCTACCTTACCATCTTCTCTATGGTATCCGTTAAAAGTTCTTCCTTCAAATTTGGAAGCATCGGGTGCTGTCCATGTAAATTTTTCTTTTGAATTGTTGAATTCGGCAGAAGCATGCTTTACATTTTCTATAGTAATAGCACATCCAGCTTGAATCGGCTCAATGGCTTTACCAATCAATACACCATACATGAATATTTCATCACCAATGGCGAAATCATTCAAGGCGTATTTGTGTTTTTGTTTGATGTTTTCTTTTAAGATAACTTCTTTTCCTTGGATGGTAGTAGCCATTCCTTTGTCAAGGTTTGTAATGGCTACAATGATATTATCCTTTGGATCTATTTGAACATAATTCTTAGACATCCTGTTATATTTTATAAGTTAAAGTCAACTGTTGCTTTGATTACTCCAGTTTCAGGTTTCAACCAGCTATCGAAGTTTTCAATCATTTCTGTAAATGGAACATTGTGTGTTATAAACGATTCTGTTGGGAATTGATCCAATACATTGATCACATGCTCAAAATCTTCAGTTGTTGCATTTCTACTACACATTAAAGTCATTTCTTTAGAGTGTACAGCTGGATGGTTGTAAGTTAAATCACCTTTAGACAATCCAACCAATACAAAGCGTCCACCATGTGACATATAACTAGGTCCCGCTTCTAGGGCAAATTTATTACCTGATGCATCGAACACAGCAGTACACATATCACCGTTTGTTAATTCTGCAATCGCTTCCGCAGCACCGTCACCAGCTTTTACAGTATATTCAACGCCAATTTTTTCTTTAGCATATTCCAAACGTTGTTCGTTCATGTCAATAGCAACCACTTTTGCTCCTGCAATTTGTGTTAATTTCATAATACCTATTCCAATAGGACCACAACCTACTACAGCAACAGTTTCTCCTGGAGTAATTGCCGCCCTTCTAACAGCATGAGCTCCAATAGCCAAAGGCTCTACAATTGCCATTTGATCATTAGATAAATTGTTGGCAGGTAAAAGAATATCTGCAGGAACAGCTATTTGCTCTTGCATACCTCCATCACCATGAACACCTAATACCGTTATATTTCGTACAACAGTTTGTTTTTCCATTTCTACAAGTAATACATTTTCCACAGCTAACGTAAGGCATTACAACCACTTTATCACCAGCTTTAATTCCTCTTGCATTCTCACCAATCTCTAAAACTTCTGAAGCTAATTCATGTCCTAGGATTCTAGGATACGTAGAGAATGCTTGATTTCCAGAGTATGCATGTAAGTCTGTTCCACAAATTCCAACTTTATTGATCTGTAATAAAGCTTCATTTTCTTTTCTCATTGGAGCTTCTTTTTCTTTTAAAATAAACTCACCTGGTTTTTCGCAAACAATGTATTTCATTCTTTTATTCTTTAGAATTAATTATTTTATTCATGTTTCTTCCGTGAAGAAGATTGTATTATTTTAGAATCTGTTACAAGCTGCTACATCGTTTTAGCAACTTGTAAAAAAAGAGATTTTACCTCCTTTAAATTTTTTTTAGAAGAAGAAAAGCAACTTTCTTCTTTTGCTACATCGTTTTAGCTAGTCGGTCAAAAAAATGATTATTGAAACTCAATAATCCATATATCTGTTTTACAATTTTAAAGATGATTATCTGCTATTCCGTTTTTGTGTAGAAATAAATTTAACTATCTTTGCTATAACGATGTAGCAAATGTATAAAAATTTTGACGACTAAAAAAAAAATCACCATAAAAGATATTGCCCAGATGATGGGATTGTCTACTTCAGCGATCTCAAAAGCATTGAATGACGACTCTAGAATTAGTGAAAAAACGAAGGAAGAGGTGCGTCAAGTGGCGAAAAAATTAAATTATCAACCCAATCATTTAGCAAGTGCTTTACGAAGTGGTAAAAGTAGACTTGTTGGGGTGATTATTCCAAGAAATAATAGTAATTTTTTCTCTTCGGTTTTAGAAAAAATAGAAGAGGTATTGAATGCAAAAGGATATAATATTATCATTACCCAATCCAATGAATCTTTTGAGAAAGAATGCAAGTGCATTGAATCTTTGTTATTTACTCAGGTAGATGGAATTATTGCCTCTATGGCTAATGAAACGACGGATTTGAGTTATTACGAAAAAATCAAAGCGAAAGAAATACCGTTGGTATTGTTTGATCGTGGTGAGTTGGATTTAAAAGTGGATTATGTTGGGATTGATGATTATGAAACAAGTTTTAAGATTATTGATCATTTGGTTGCAGAAGGTTGTCAAAGAATAGCGCACTTGGGAGGGTACGATAATACAAGAGTTTACGGAAATCGTATCAAAGGGTATGTAGATGCTTTGAAGGAAAAAGGCTTGCCAGTTGACGAATCGATTATTAGTAAAAGTACCTTACGATTAGAGGATGGTAGAAAAATAATGGAGGAATTGTTGCAGTTACCTAATAGACCGGATGCTATATATGCTGCTAGTGATTTTGCTGCTTTGGGGGCTTTGCAAGTATTGAATGAACATGGTATTAATGTTCCAGAGGAAATGGCCTTGGTTGGATTTAGTAATGAGCCTTTTACCTCATATTTGTCTCCATCTATTTCTACAGTGAATCAGAATAGTGAGCAGATTGGGAAATTGGCTGCTGAAGCTTTTTTGAATCGTATAGAAAATCCTTTGGAAGAAGGGGAGATCAATAAAATTATTATTGAGACAGAATTGTTGGTAAGGGCTTCTTCAAGTAAAAAAGAAGCGTAAGACATTGTATTATATAAACATAAAAAGCGCAGTGAAAACTGCACTTTTTATTCTTTAAGAGGAATGATGATTATCCTTTTACTTTTTTCACGATTGCTAAAGCATCTTTTACATCTTGCTCTAACTTTGCGTAATCTTTAGTTGCAATGATATCTTTAGAAATCAATTGAGATCCCATACCAACACATGTTGCACCAGCATTGAACCAACCAGAAAGGTTTTCTTCAGTAGGAGCAACCCCACCTGTAGGCATGATTGATGTCCAAGGTTGAGGTCCTTTGATACCTTTGATAAATTTAGGTCCGTATAAATCTCCAGGGAATAACTTTACGATTTCACATCCTAATTCTTCAGCTCTTGCGATTTCAGTTAAAGAACCACATCCAGGAGACCATAAAACTTTTTTACGGTTACAAGCGATAGCGATATCCTCTCTTAATACAGGAGTTACAATAAAGTTAGCTCCTAAAGCCATGTATAATGAAGCAGCTGCTCCATCTGTTATAGAACCAACACCCATAATCATTCCTGGTAATTCAGCAATTGCATATTTAGTCAATTCTCCAAAAACTTCATGAGTAAAATCGCCACGAGCAGTAAACTCCATCAAACGAGCTCCACCATCGTAACATGCCTTTAAAACCTTTTTACTTAATTCTATATCATTGTTAAAAAACAAAGGAATCATCCCAGTTTCTTTCATTGCCGCAGCAACTTCAATTCTTGTAAATTGTGCCATTTTATTTTTATTTAGCTAAAAAAATCGTGAGTTGGAAAACCCAAGTTCACGATTTTAATATGATTATAATTGATTAACGTGCAACTCTTCCTGAAGCGTCACCACCCATTAATTTTTCAACCTCAGCAACAGTTGCTAGGTTTGCATCACCTTTGATTGTGTGTTTCAAACAAGAAGCAGCAACTGCAAAGTCTAATGCGTTTTGATCATCTTCTGGAAATTGCAATAGTCCGTAGATCAAACCTCCCATAAATGAATCACCACCACCAACTCTATCTACGATATCCGTAATTTGATATTGACGTGTTTGTAACAATTGTTTTCCATCATATAAAACTCCAGCCCAAGTGTTATGAGATGCAGAAATAGATCCTCTTAAAGTAGTAATTACTTTTTTCGCTCTAGGGAATCTCTCCATCATTTGCTCACATACTGATAAGAAAGCCTCCGCTTTTACGTTGTGACCTTCTGTTTGTACAGAAATTCCTTCTGGCTTAATTCCAAAGTGCATTTCAGCATCTTCTTCGTTTCCTAAAATGATATCACAGTATGAAGTCAATTCAGTCATGATTGATTCTCTATGATCATCATCACAGAAATTCCATAATTTAGCACGGTAGTTCAAGTCAGTAGAAATTGTAATTCCTTTTGCACTTGCTGCTTTTACAGCTTCTAGACAAACATCTGCAGCTCATTGAGAAATTGCAGGAGTAATTCCTGTCCAGTGGAAAAATTCACATCCTTCAAAAACAGCATCCCAGTCAATCATTCCTGATTCAATCTCAGAGATTGCAGAATGAGCACGGTCATAAACTACTTTAGATCCTCTAGATACAGCTCCAGTTTCTAAGAAGTAGATCCCTAAACGATCTCCACCGTAAACGATTTTGTCAACACCAACACCTCTTTTACGCATTTCCATCAATGCACATTCTCCGATATCGTTTTTTGGTAAACGAGTTACAAAATCAACATCTACACCGTAGTTTGCTAAAGAAACTGCTACGTTAGATTCACCACCACCATAAACAGCATCAAAACTGTTTGCTTGTGAAAATCTTAAAAATCCTTGTGGAGCCAATCTTAACATCATCTCTCCGAAAGTTACTACTTTACCCATTTTATTGTTGTTTAATTTAATTATTGATTTGATTTGACTCAAATCGTATGTTTATGTTTAGACTAATAATATTCTGTTCCATCGATTGAACAAGTTGACCAAAAAATAGGATCTACTAGTTTCAATCCTTTTTGATACGCACAAAAAACACCTTCAATCACTCGTTTTTACTTAGTTTTGAAAGTTTGGTGTTGTTACAAAAATAAACTACTTTTGTTCAAACGTTGGAACAAATATATAAATAATTTGGGAACTAAAAAAAAAACTACGATAAAAGACATCGCTAATGTGTTAGGTTTGACCCCTTCGGCAGTATCAAAAGCTTTGAATAACCATCCTAGGATCAGTGAAAAAACAAAATCTTCCGTTCAACAAGTAGCGAAAAATTTAAATTATCAGCCCAATTATTTGGCCAGTGCCCTAAGACGAGGGAAAAGTAATTTGGTAGGGGTAATCATTCCTAGAGCCAATAGTAATTTTTTCTCTGCTGTTTTGGAGAGTGTTGAGAATGTATTACACGAGAAAGGCTATAATATTATCATTTCTCAGTCCTATGAGTCGTTTGAAAAAGAATGTAGAAATATTGATGCTTTGTTGTTTACGCAGGTGGATGGTGTGATCGCATCTTTAGCAAATGAAACGAAAGACTTTTCTGCTTATGAAAAAATTAAAGCGAAAGGGATTCCTTTGGTGTTGTTTGATCGTGGTGAAAATGATTTAGGAGTAGACTATATTGGAATTGATGATTATGAAAGTAGTCATATGGTTGTAGATCATTTAGTCTCTCAACATTGTAAAAGAATTGCTCATATTGGTGGGTATAGTCATACTAGGATTTTTAAAAACAGAATTAGAGGATATAGAGATGCTTTGCAAAAGCATAAATTACCCTTAGATGAGAATCTGATTTATGAGTGTAACTTGACTAAGAAGAATGGTAGATCGGTAATGGAGGAAATATTATTGCTAGAAAATAGACCTGATGCGGTTTATGTAGCGGGTGATTATGCCGCATTAGGTGCATTGGAGGTTTTAAAAGAAAAAGGGATAAAGGTACCGGAAGAAATTGCAATTGTTGGATTTGGAAATGAACCTTTCACCTCTTTGGTGACACCATCGATTACCACCATAGAACAGCATAGTACAGAAATTGGTAGGTTGACCGCTGAAGCTTTTTTACGACGTATTGATGAAGGTGACAAACCGCCAAGTCTGAATAAGATAATTTTAGAAGCAGAACTTGTGGTTCGAGGATCTTCAAAAAAGAAATAAAAAAAAACGTCTAAATAAAATTTAGACGTTTTTTTATGTTTGAAATATATAAAGATTATGCGATAGAAGCCAATACTTTGTTTAAAGTACTACTTGGTCTCATTGCATTAGATGCTTTTTCAGTATTTGGGTAGTAGTAACCACCGATATCCATTGAAGCACCTTGCGCTTTGTTTAATTCTTCTACAATAGTAGCTTCTTGTGCAGTCAATTCCGCAGCAACTGAAGTGAAAATCGATTTCAATTCTGCATCCTCATCTTGAGCAGCTAATTCCTGTGCCCAGTACATTGCAAGATAGAAATGACTTCCTCTATTGTCTAACTCGCCAACTTTACGAGATGGAGCTTTGTCATTTTCTAAGAAAGCACTGTTTGCAGTATTTAATGCTGCTGAAAGTATTTGTGCTTTTTTGTTCTCAGTTTTGATCCCTAAATCTTCAAGAGAAACAGCCAATGCTAAAAACTCTCCCAAAGAATCCCAACGTAAGTGTCCTTCTTCTTCAAATTGTTGAACGTGCTTAGGAGCAGAACCTCCAGCACCCGTTTCAAACAATCCTCCACCATTCATCAAAGGAACGATAGATAACATTTTTGCAGAAGTTCCTAATTCTAAAATTGGGAATAAATCTGTCAAGTAATCACGCAATACGTTTCCTGTTACAGAGATAGTATCCAGGTTTACTTTTACTCTTTTTAAAGTAAATAAAGTAGCTTCGATAGGAGCCATAATATGAATCTCTAATCCTTTTGTATCATGAGTAGGTAAGTAAGTATTTACTTTTTTGATGATCTCTGCATCATGAGCTCTGTTTTCATCTAACCAGAATACTGCTGGCCATCCTGTAGCTCTTGCTCTATCAACGGCTAGTTTTACCCAGTTTTGGATAGGTGCATCTTTTGTTTGACACATTCTAAAGATGTCTCCTTCTTGAACTTCTTGAGATAAAATCACATTTCCATCAACATCAACAACCTCTACAGTTCCGTTAGCGTCTAATTGGAAAGTTTTATCATGAGAACCATATTCTTCAGCTTTTTGAGCCATCAACCCAACGTTAGGAGTGGTACCCATTTCTGCTGGATCAAAAGCACCATTTTCTTTACAGAAATCGATCGTTGCTTGGAATACACCAGCATAACATCTATCTGGAATCAATGCTTTTGTGTCTTGTTGTTGTCCTTCTGCATTCCACATTTGACCAGAAGTACGGATCATTGCAGGCATAGATGCATCAATAATAACATCAGAAGGTACATGTAAATTAGTAATCCCTTTGTCAGAGTTTACCATGGCAACAGCAGGAGCGTCTGTATAAACAGCTTCAATAGCAGCTTTTACTTCCGCTTCTTGAGCATGTCCAGCGATTTTAGCATATACATCACCAATACCATTGGTTGCAGTAACATTTAATTCAGCAAATAACTCAGCGTATTTTTCAAATACATCCTTGTAGAAAACTTCTACAATAGCTCCAAAAATGATAGGGTCAGAAACCTTCATCATAGTTGCTTTCATATGTAAAGAAAATAATACTCCGTTTGCTTTAGCATCTGCAATTTCTTTAGCTGCAAATTCTTTCAATGCGCTAATGCTCATTACAGAAGTATCAATTACTTCTCCGGCCAATAAAGGAGCATATCCTTTTAAGTCTTTACCGTTGAATGTAATTTTGTATTCTGTTGCTTTTTCTAAGGTAGCTGATTTTTCAGAACCATAAAAGTCGTTTGCTTCCATAGAAGCAACATGTGTTTTTGAGTCTTTTTCCCATTTCCCCATTCTATGTGGGTTTTTCTTAGCGTATTGAGATACTGCTAATGGTGCTCTACGGTCAGAGTTTCCTTCACGTAACACTGGGTTTACAGCAGAACCTAAAACCTTAGAGTAAGCAGCTTTGATTGCTTCTTCTTTTTCGTTTTGTGGCGTTGCTGGGAAATCAGGCAAAGCAAATCCTTGTGCTTGTAATTCTTTGATTGCAGCTTGCAATTGAGGAATAGAAGCAGAGATATTTGGAAGCTTGATTATATTAGCTTCAGGCGTTTTAGCCAAAGCTCCTAATTCAGCAAGAGCATCATCAACTCTTTGGTCTTCAGGAAGAAATTCAGACAAGTTGGCTAGGATTCTAGCAGCAAGTGAAATGTCTTTTTTCTGAACATTGATATTTGCTTGTTTTGCAAAAGTTTCTACGATAGGTAGAAAAGAGTAGGTAGCCAATGCAGGAGCTTCGTCCGTGATTGTATACACTATTTGTGATGTCTTTGTTGTCATAGGATTCTTAATTTATAGTATTGAAAAAACTCAATAACTAGTAATACATTATCAATTTGAGCTAAAAAAAAACCTTCAAAATATACTGGATTTCTTTTTATGAATTAATACAGTTTTTATGCTGTTTTAAAGCAGCACAAATGTAGTGATAATATAAAGATTATCAAGTTCTAAAATAATAGAAATAACATATTGTTTTTGTAAAAAGCTAAAATATTCTTGTTAGTTTTTATGGAGTTGTGAAAATTTGGCAAAATAAAGTCTTTTCATTGAAATTTATTTAATGAAAATGAGAATTACTGATAATCTTAAGTTTACATGATTCGTAGGGATTTAAAATATAGTTGATGATTCCTTAATTGTAAAGTCATGGGTAGGGCGGTTATTTGCAACAGGTAATTTAAATATTTTTAAGATGTTATATGACTTTATTAAAACCAAAAAAAATGAGTTTGCATCACTTGTTTTTCTAGCTATTTGCTTTATTGTTTTCAGAGATCCCGATTTGCATTTGGCAATCAATCAATACCATACGATTGGGTTGGATCAATTTTTTAAATATGTTACTTATTTTGGGGATGGTGCTTTATTTCCTGTTTTCGTGATTTTATTTCTTTTTATAAAAAAGAATCAATCGTTGAAATTTGTTTTTGCCTCGCTACTTACCTTACTAATAACATTTGTTTTGAAAAAAATCGTTTTCAAAGGAGTCCCTAGGCCTATTGAGTATTTTGGGGCCGAAGAATTGCATTTGATTGAGGGGGTGAAAATGTGTCATTGGAATTCATTTCCTTCAGGGCATTCAATGGCGGCTTTTGCTATGTTTGTTTTGTTGTTTTTATATTTTAAAAAACCACTATGGAAAAACATGATGTTGGTTATTGCCGTTTTGACAGCATTTTCAAGAGTGTATTTATCTCAGCATTTTATGGTGGATGTTTTAGTAGGAGGTGGAATAGGTACATGGATTGCTTATTTTAGTGACTCCTTGGGGACTAAGGCTTTAAAAGCTTATAAAAAGAGAAAGAAAAAGGCAAAAAAAGTAGTGATAAGTCCTTTTGGGAGATAACAGTATAGAATGATAAAGAGTTATAAAAAGGCAAGCTATGTATTGATCTTTGTTTCTTTGGTTTTTAGGTTGCTCATTGCGGGAACCATAGAATTTGGAAATGATGATGTGTATTATTGGTTGTATGCATTGCAGCCTGATATCAGCCATTTTGATCATCCTCCAATGATTGGTTTTTTTATTCAATTATGTACGTTTGATTTATATTTCAACTCGGAATTATGGATTCGATTGGCGGCCATCATTCCTTCAGCAATTTCTATGCTACTCGTTTATAAGATTACAAACTTAATAGCTGGGAGCAAAGCCGGATTTTTCTCGGTTTGTTTGTACCAATTGAGTATTTATGGTTTGTTGATTTCCGGTTTATTTGTGTTGCTAGATGCTCCTATGAATTTGTTTTGGTTGTTAGCAGTATTCTGCTTTATAAAACCTTTAATAGAGAATGCCGAAACAGAAAATTATTTAAGATTACTGCTAGGTTTTTTCTTTGCAGGATGTGCGATATATTCAAAATACCAAGCCGTGTATCTTTTATTGGGAGTTGGATTATATGTGCTATTGTATAATAGAAGTTGGTTGAAAACTTCCGTTTTATACCTAGGGTTTTTACTGTCGTTTTTGTTTGTCGGTTTGATTGTTTATTGGAATTATCAAAATGATTTTCTCTCATTTGGTTTCCATAGCAATAGAGTGTCACTTTTTAGTTTGAATTTTAAATCTGCTTCTTTTATAAGAGAGATATTTGGACAAGTTTTATATAACAATCCATATGTGGTGTTTTTGATAATTTTGGCGATGCGATTTTTTTATAGAAACAATACTTTTATCAAAAAGAAACAGTTGTCCTTTTTTTTAGTTTTCAGTGTACCACTGATTTTGACAGTTTTGTATCTATCACTTTATAAGGATACTTTACCACATTGGTCCGGGATAGCCTATTTGACTTTGTTGCCTGTAGCAGGTTCTTATTTGTCTGCTAGAAATATTAAAAAGAATCACTTGATATTTGGGAATGTGTTTTTTGCAGGGGTGATTTTGATTGCGGTTGGGGTGGTCAATCTCGGATGGCTGCTGCCTGTAGATCAAAATAATGAGCTTACAAAGGTTGGAAAAAATGATGTGACCTTGGATATGTTTGGATGGAAGGAAACCTCTTTAGGCTTGAAAAATTTTTTAAAGGAAAATGAAAAATATTCAGAGTTGCCATTTTTGTTACATAAATGGTATCCTGCCAGTCATTTACATTATTATTTTATTGCTGCAGAAGGTTTGCAATATGTACCTCTTGGAAAAATTGAGGATACGCATAAGTATTATTGGTCCAATCCAGAAAATAAAATAGTTCCAGAAGAGGCTTTGTTTGTAGTGGATAGTAGAAACTATAAAAACCCTAAAGAGTTATTTGGTAAGTATTATAAGGAGATACAATTACTTGAAATCATTCCAATTTATAGGTCTGGAGTGGTGGTGAAAAATGTATTTGTTTATTATTTAAAAGGCAAAAAAAACTCGTTAGAGAATTCTAACGAGTTTTTATGAGTTTCAAAAAAGTAAGTCTTACTTACGACGAATTTCTTTGATTCTTGCTTTTTTACCTGTAAGCTCTCTAAAGTAAAAGATACGAGCTCTTCTTACTTTACCTTGCTTGTTTACTTCGATTTTCTGTAAAGCTGGTAAGTTGATTGGGAAGATACGCTCTACTCCAACAGTTCCAGACATTTTTCTAATCGTAAAAGTTTCAGAAGCTCCAGATCCTCTTCTTTGGATAACTACTCCACGAAAGAACTGAGTACGAGTTTTACTTCCCTCTTTAATTTCGTAATACACAGTAATTGTGTCTCCAGATTGGAATTCTGGGAATTCTTTTTTTGCTACAAATTCGCTTTGTACAAAATCTACTAAATTTGCCATTTCTTTTTATTTAATGGTTTTATCAATGACCAACATTCACGATTCTCGTCAGAGGTTGATTTTGAGGTTGCAAATATAATATTTTATTGTCACAAATTGAATAAGTATTTTAAATTATTATTTCTTGCCATTTGATTTATTAGGTTAGGTTGCATAATAGATTTAAAATTATTTAATTTTTTTTTATAATCTCCTTCGATAACGACCATGCTAAAATCAGAACCGAATAATATTTTGTTGGTCAGTTCTATGTCATTTAGCATTAATTCTTTTAGTCTTTTAGAAAATTTTTCTTCTACAAAAGTATAAGAAAAATCGGCATAAACGTTTGGGTATTTTTTTAATAAATAGATGATAGTTGCAACCCATGGTTTTTTTTTGTTTTCAGGGATTGTTTGAATGTCTATAGATTCATTTTTATCAACGAAGTCTTCCCATGCCTTGTTTCCTCCAAAATGAGCTAGATTTAGTCTTAAATTAGGGAGAGTTTCTAGTACTTTTAACCAATGATGAGGTCGATTAAAGTAATCTCTATACCCGTTGTGCATTTAGGTTATATTAATTTTAAGATTATTAATATTTCGTTCAAAATGAAATTTATTAATAAATTGTATGATAGTCATTGCGGTAATTTTAGCCAGTATTCTAGTTTTA
>Ga0115557_1001156_pt1 | contig 18143 bp, 12 predicted proteins | sample COGITO_mtgs_1104_FD_87280 | JGI IMG/M metagenome (GOLD analysis project Ga0115557, IMG submission 87280) | Pelagic marine microbial communities from North Sea - COGITO_mtgs_110421 | ecosystem: Environmental > Aquatic > Marine > Epipelagic | place: Germany:Helgoland, sampling site Kabeltonne...
CTCTCTTCCCCTGCCTTTGAGTGGTGAGTCGTCCTCTATCTCCAACTTTGTCCCATCGACGCTGCTGGAACTGCTGAAGGACCTGTTAGATGAATTCATGTTCACTCTATCCCGAAGAGCAAAGACGCAACTTTCGCTAATCTTCGCGCTTTGTGCTTAGGACATATATAATTGCTAGACGCCAGTGCACAAACTTCTCCCCAAAATAAATTATTGCCATGTTTAACAAAGCGATGTTTTCCTTTCCACCACCACCCACTACCATGTGCCTCTTTTCTACTTTTCCAAAATCTGGGGAAAATTAGAGCTACGAATCCAAACTCTCCAAACTCCCACTAGCGACTAAATTTCTTTCCTGCTCCTCAAGAAACCGCATGTCCTCGATTCTGACCTTACAGCGGTTGATGGGTACCCCACCTCTCCCCTTGATCCAGCCAAAAGCGTCAAAAAACTCTTTTCCCAAACCGTCGTCATCCCCCGTGATATCTGCTGTAAAATGAGCAGGGATTATTCGCTTGATGGGAAGCAAGGACAATTCAGTGACAAATGTAATCACTTCGTCGGGGTGACGATTGAGTATGAGCTGCTGGAGGATTGGAGGGACAAAGAGCCCGGCTCCTTCTTTGTCGCTTCTTGTGCCATCAACTTTGTCAATACTGATGCTCTCCCATCCTTCCCTCTCGGCGTCGTCTCCACCGACCCAATCCCAAGGGTAAACTCCCCAGAAATCCTTATTGATTTTCGGTCTCCTATTGAACCAGGCGTCGCTAGAAGAGAAGACCGAAATCCCTGCAGGATTAAAATACAGCCCAAAGAGGACAATGCGGCGCCATCCTCGAAGGCGGAGAGAGGGGGAATCAGGGCGGTCATCTGCAGCTGAATTTCGGGCATGATATAAAAGAGGTCTGGGGTCTTCAGAAAAGCTATTGGTGGTAGGATAGTAGGTTCGAGGTGTGAGTGGGGGTGGTGAGGGGGCGTGAAAGGTTGAAAGGGGATCTCTAAGGAAGACGACAAAAACTCACATCTCAGGAACCTCATCATGGACTGCAACCACCAAGTCCGTCAAGATTAATGACCCGCTTTTCTTCTCAAACAAAGATGTCTCGCCAAATGCACCATCCCGAGAATAGAAAGGTCCCAAACATCTAACATTAAACTGCCCCCCAAGCTCCTCCTCGAGGTTTGATCCGTCGAGTGAAATCTCGCGAGTCCTATCGCCAGGGGGGAATCCCAGCTGGCGCAGCGAAAGACCCCGCAAAGGGAACGAGTACTGACCCCTCTGAACCCAAACAATCGAACCTCTATATTCTCGGGCAAACGGACCGGCATAAACTTTATGCTTTTTTGGGGGGGAGGGGGGGGAGGAATGCAATTTGTAAGATAAAAATGTTGGATACTCTTTGATCCTGTCTACACACCGTCGCACATTGCCTTTCGTACGACAACAGTCTGACAACTGATTCTTCTCGCCAAACGACGGACACCAGCCACTTGAGAATGTTGACAGCATAATCACATAATCGCATAATCGCATAATCGCATAATCGCATAATCGCCAAACCTTGTGCATAATTGCCAAACCTTGTGTTTGTTTGGCGCTCTGCTCCGCACCACACTTACCTCAAGTGCCACCGATCCCACAACAATCGTTTTCACCGGCCCGTGTTTTTTTATGAGAGTGTCAACAAGAGTTATCACTTCTTCTGTGGGAGACACGGGATTGTAAACCAGCAAACCCCCTGAATCCAGTGCCACAACCACAGCTCGAATAGGTACCTGCACATCCAACACACCAAACTTTTGCTCCATGGTATAAATTTTGTCCTGAACGAGTGTCGTCAGAATAGTCTTCTTCCGCTTGTACGGTCCAACCGGAAGAATTCCCCACAGTGGGTAGTCAGAAGATGTCCTTTTTGAGGTGCCAATTCCAGTTACAATTGTCCCGACAGTGGCAGTCAAAATTCCAAGAAGGTCTCGTCGAACAGGTGCGGGTACGTTAGCGCCATGCTCATCAATGTCGTCGGTCAGGTTGTTCCCAGTTGCCTCCTCGCTAGGCGATTCCAAGGAAAATAGGCAAGAGTGTCTTCTGCCTCCTGGAAGAAATAAAGTCATCAGCGCCAGGGTCGTCGAAAAGGAGGAAAGGACGAGAAAAAATAGTTGCCGTTTTGCGGCCTTCATGTTCAATTGCTGATTGCGGCGGAGTGCAGAGGAGAGCTATTCCAGCACAAAAAAAATCTGCGTTCAAAATTACAATTGTTGTGTAGAGATCTGATCTCGCCACGACACATGATAACAAGATTTGTTTTGTTTCCATTCATTTGAGCACTCGTATAGAACTTCCACACCTCTTTCTCCCAGGTAGAGACGACCTTAGACAGGTCATTTTACTTTGCCAGGGTCAGGTCTCTTGTTTCTCTGGAGATCCTTTTTACCTGCTTTTTGCCCTTCTCTCTTACCCCCTCCCCCTGTAGGATATGGGTGGCTTCAAGGATGATGGTGTCCCGTCTCTGGTATCCGCTGTGCGCGAGCATCGCAAGTTTAAACAGCTAGCGTGTTACTCCATTGAGTGCGTGAGCAAGGTGAGGAGGAACTTTTTTTGGATAAGTTGGTGTGGAGGGAAATTGTTACTCTAACCCAGCTTACATTCTTAAAGGTACTCTGCCCTCCGAATTCTAACTGGCGTGAAAACGTCCAAACTGCTATTGACTGTGATGCCGCTGCTATTATAGTTGATGTTTTAAAACTCCACCCTGGGAACGAAGATGTATTGGATAGGTGTGCAAACAGTCTTGGTCACCTGTGCTTTGACCAGGCTACTGCTGAGCAGATTGCAGATCAGGTGGGTTTGTTATTATTCTGTTAGCCACGACTATTCTTGTTAGACCGCGACAATTCTGTTAGCCACCGTAAACCAGACTATTCTGTCAGCCGACGGTAAAACACAGTCCTCACCCAGAACAACCTTCACATACACATTTCACTTTATCCAACTACCACAATCACAGGGCGGGGTGGAGGCTGTGATTGCTTCCATCGATGCAAACCCAGGGATTTCTCCTGAATCTCTATCGAACGGTTTGCGAATGATTGAGTCTGTCATGCAGCACCCGACGGCTTTGAGCAAGATTGTTAATGCCGGTCTTGTAAACAAGATCATGGACATCATGAATGCTCACCTGAATGAGCCATCAATTATGCTCTCCTGCATGCGTGCGCTAGAGAAGATCGCGAAGACATCTGAGGGTTTGCGTCTGATCCAAGAGGCAGAGGGTATCCGTTCGATTCTTTCAGTGCTTTCGGCTGTGGCGGACTTTGACGAGAAGGTGAGTGATTTTATTTTGCCGAGTATGAATTTCAGATAACCCAATCGTCGGTTCTTCGCCTCTCCTTCCCTCTCTTTCTCTCTCTCGTTTTTTTTCGTCTGCTAATACCGCCACAAAATGTGTTCGTTTACGCATCACACTTTCCGTTCCAGACGGAAGACGATGTGGATATTATCAAGAGGGCGACCAACGTGCTGGGCCGCATGGCAACGAATGGGGAGGTTATTCGACTCATTAAGGAGGCCGGTGGTGTGGACATCTATTTGAAGGTTTTAGACGCCTTTGCTGACGACGAGCGCATCGCTCGACTGGGAGGGAAATTCCTCTCTCGTGTAACTGGTGACTCTGTTGACGAGCTCGTTGCGATCCTCAACGAAAGTGGTGCGTCGGCTGCTGTTCTTGAACGTACGTTGGCGCTTCTCGCTGGTCTGGCCATGGACGGAAACAGCAGCGGTGACATCGTTGCCGCCGGTGGCTGCAAAGCCATCATCAATCAGCTTTCGAATGCTGTCTCCCCTAAAGCGCTTGAGAGCACCGCCCGAGCTGTGGCGCGCCTTGCTCGTAATGCTAAGAACATCCAGGAGCTCGTGGACAGCAATGTCATTCAAGAGCTTGTAAATTCCCTCACCCATAAATTTGCAACCTCTGAGTCAAGGGCGCAAGCCGTCGAAGGTCTCACTCGCATTGCGGCTAACCCGCTATACACCAACCAGCTTGTCGCTGCCAACAGCGTCCCGGCGGTTGGAAAATGCCTTGAGAACGATCCGTCCTACCACTCACTTGCCCTCGCTTGTCTGAAATTCTTCTTTACTCTCAAGAAGAGCGAAGAATTCGATGTAAACAAAGTTGGTGATATTCCTAACATTCTTACGTCAATTATTAGCTCTATGTGCAACCACTCCGACGATGAGGAGGTCCAAGAGTATGGATCTTCTATTCTCTGTGGCATCTCAGAGTCTGAGCAGTCTGTCAAGACCATTGTCAAGAATGGCGGCGTGCCCATCTTTATCCGTAACATTGAGAACTTCCCCGAAAATGTTGATCTCCTTAAAGTCAGCATGATGCTCCTTAGTAACATGTTGCTTGTGAAGGAGGGAGAAGTGGCAATTCGGGAAGGTAAAGGCGTGGACGCTGTTGTTAGCAGCGTCATGTGCCACCCTGACAATGATGAAGTTCGCAAGGCTGCCATGGAGCTTGTGGAGCTACTTTCCAGCGACGAGCTCGTCAAGCAGATGATCGACGGCTTAAAGAAGTTCATTGCGGGGACCATGAAAGAGTCGGAATACTCCAAGGTCCCCGTGATGGCAATGTGCCTAGGAACTCTTGCCATGATCCCCGAGAACGTCACTCGCATCATGAAGTTTGGAGGCGTTCCTCCCCTGGTGGAGCTCATGCACATGGTGTCAGGAATGCCGAGTTGCCCCTCCCAAGAAGAAATTTTGTCAGCGCTCTCACTAGCGATGCGCGAGATTCTTGGCAATGTTCCCACGGTCGAAGATATCGTGGAGCCGGCCACGCTTCTCAATGCTTCGTTGAGCATCCCCCAGAACCATCCAAAAAAAACTAAAGCTGTTGGAAACAGCATGTTGCTGACCAAGAGAATACTGGCCATGTGTCCATCATTGGAGCTTACAGAGTTTCCAGTTTTCGAGTCTACTGTCAGTGGCCTGAGAAATAATATGACGGAGCACACTTGCGCAGAAGCTGGGCTGGGCATCCTGCTTTCTGCCACCAAAGTCCTTGGCGGCAATGTTCTGTGTAAGCAGAATGGGACGCGTGTTGTCGTCCAGATCATCTCCGTTTCCAGCGATGAGCATGATGACAAATGCTTGGCTGCACTAACCTCCGCCTTGCTCATCATTGAGAGCGTTGCTACGACTGACGAGGGGAGAGATGCACTTGGTAAGCAGTCCGCGGTTAGTGCCATTTTCAAGGCCATGGCCACCTATGCTCAGGAGGACGAATTGGTCCAGATGTGCCGGCGAGCTTTGGTCAATTTAGTCACCGCTGAGGAGGTCATGAGCACTTTGGTCGAGCTCAATCAATATGATCTGTCCAATCCTGCTACGTTGGAGTCAGAGGAGTTGATCAATTGCGTGGAACGCCTCGGCTGCATGCTGCAGTGTGGGGACTACCATGAAGTTATCGAGCAGAATGGGGGTATTCAACTCCTGGTCAATGTCATGGCGGCTGCTCAGCAGATGAGAGAAGGGCAGAAGAAGAACAAGCTCGTGACTGGTTGTATCACTGCATTTGGAAGGGCCGCTGGGACCGGCAATGTTCAGGGCGCGCTTCCTATTGTGCCTGTCATTGTTCAAGCGCTCAAGGATTCCCCCAACAGGGAGGTTTTGCAGGCAGTACAGGCTCTCACGAAAGATCCAGCCGTAAGAAGCGAACTAGTGAACCAGGGTGCCGTTGAATGTTTATTGCCCTTGATTGGCAACACAGATCTGGACGGGGAGGTCATCAAGTTTGCCTCCCTAGCGCTCGCTGGCCTTGCTGCCGATAGTGAAGGAGCAAGGAGGATCATTGAAGGGGGGGGTATTCAATACATCTGCGACTACATTGGTGAGCAGGAGGAGAGTGCCGCTTCTGTAGAGTTGCTACTAGACATAGCTGAGGCTGGAAACCTGTCTGCCATGATCAGCGGGGGAGTTTTAGACACTGTTGTGGATGTTCTAGCGAGGATGATTGGTCAGGAAGCCGATCCCAAGTCCCTCACCAATCTAATGGTTTTGCTCAACAAGATGGCCGGTGTGGCCGAGGGTGCGCAGTCAATCATGGATAAGGGGATCGTAGGAACTGTCATCTCTGCCATCAACGGATCGGAGAAGTATGTCAAGGATGAGAAGTGCATGGGTGCTTTTTGCACGCTCGTCACGTCGCTTGCAACAACTAGCGCGGTTGCCGATGCTGCGGAGCAGCTCCAGCAGATGGGAGGCGCGTCGGTGCTTCTGGCAATTATGAGTGAACACAGCAAAGACGTTGTGCTGGTGAAATCCGCCGCTAAGGCCCTTGGCCTGCTCAAGGGGGCAGGTGCTGATGGGTTAGCCGCTCTCATTGAGCAAATGAATCACTTTTTGGGGCAGATGGAGAGCAATGATGAGAGCGCTATGTCAGACTTCAACAAGGTGCTCTCCTTAGTCGGCAATCTTATGCTTGAAGAGGGCGCCCTCAACCAGAGTATCAGCGACCAGCTTATGAACAGCCTTCAGAGAGCTATGAACGCTTTGAGAAACTTTGAGGATTCGAGCGAAAAGGAGGAGGCCATCACCCTTATCCTGTCAACGGTGAGTCGCCTGATGTCGTCGGGCCTCAAAATTGATACTGAGACTGCCGTCGCCATGTGCAACGCCCAATTTGGAGGTAGCACCCTAGTTGTGAGCAGTGCTTGCGCTTGTCTGGGAAATATTGCCTGTGTAGAGGGTGGGATTCAGAGCATTGCGCAAGGAGGCTTGATCGCCACAGTGCAGTCTGCTGCAGCGGCAAAAGGTCAGGTCGGCAAAATCGGCGCTACTGGAATGGCGCAAGAAGCTGCCAAGGCGCTCGAGATAATCAGCGAGCAGGCTCTTAGCCAAGCAGTTAGCTTGATCGGCACCAAAGGGGGTGCTGATGCTATTGCTTCGATTTTGGGGAACATCGAGGACCCGAGAGCCTTGCAGGCCACATTAGATCAAATCTGCCAGAGAGAGGGCGGCTTGAACGCGTTGTTAGACGCGATGGAAGCCCTCGGTCCCCCTGACTTCGGGGGCAAGGCCCTTCTGATCCAGGCCATCGTCAAATCAATGATTGACCAAAGAAGTGCCGATGTTCCGTCAATTTTGTCTGTCAACTCGGCGAGCCAAATCGCCACACTATCGGCCGCGTACAACGTGTGTCCTGATAGCATCATACTCATGGAGAGTGCGGGGGAGAGTGCCGAGGGTATAAACTGGTTGGCAAATACTGACGGTTGTTTTGATGCCTTGGTGTTGAGCTTGGCAAGTGACAACTTGATGGCGGCCCAGATGGCGGCTAGCCTCTTCAGCAAGTGCATCGCCTTGAACGATCCCAATATACTGGAGAAGCTGAAGCAGGCCGGGGTCGCCAATGCACTTTTGATGAGCTTGAAGGATCCTCAAAACTTACAGGATGAGATTTTTGCGCAGAACGCTCTGTACAGCCTGAGGACAATGGCGGATTTGATTGGGGTTGCCGAAATGGGCATCGGCAAGGAAGGTATTCAGATCATCCAGAACAGTAGTTACCAGCACGGTGCCCACGATTACATTCAAGACACAACCGCTGCATTGTTGGCCCATCTAACCCAGGCGTTTGCAGGGGGGGCCGAGGCTCTGCTTGAAGATCGTCTGAGGAATCTTGCCAACGTGCACGCTGGGGCAGCCAACTGGCAACAGGTCGTGAGTGAGGACGGGACAGCCTACTTTTACAACAGTGCTACTGGAGAGAGCAGCTGGGAGCAAGCAGCTGAGCATTTCCAGCTCGAGAACGAGCTGGCGAGTATACTAGACTTGGTCAACAGTCTTGACGGTAATTTGAAAGATTTAGATGTCTCGTGCGCATCGAGCTTGGTGACGTGCGTTGGTACGCACGGGAGGGATGCAGGGGTCATGGGTAAGATATTTGACGTTCTGTCCACGCTCTGCCAAGATGACAAGAGTGCGTCTATCCTGGCGCAGAATGGAAACATTTCTGATATAATCGATTCTATGCAATTTCACATCAACGACCCAACAATGATGGAACAGGCCATGGACATCGTCAACAGCATGTCGGCCTTTGATCACCTAAAGGGTAGTTTGAGCACGCTAGAGTATATCACAACTATAAACAATACCGTCTGGACCCATGTGAAGGTGAAAAAGTTGGTCATGAAGGGGTGCAAGATTTTGCATCAGCTAAGCGCTGACAACGAACTCGTCATTGGCTATGAGATGCAGGTCAATGTTCCGAGTACAATAAAGCAAGTTATGATCAACCACAACGAAGACTCTGGGGTCATCAAGGAGGCCTTTATTTGCATCGGAAACCTGCTGGGGGGCGATGACGACAATAAGGAGCTGTGCTGCCAGGAGTGCTGCGATGAGATTGTCACTGCTGTGGAGAGGTGGTTGGGAGACGGGGATTTGTTCGAAATCATGCTCAAGACCATGGGCAACATGAGCCTGGACGACGAAGCGATATTGATCATGGTCAAGAAGAGAGCCACTGAGAAGATTGTGGCCGGTATGAAGGTGCACCCGGAGGACGAGGAGATATTGAAACTCGCAATTATGGTAATCAGCAATTTCGGGGCCATCAACGACGAGGCAAAGGATGCCGAAGCGACGGAATACATAATCAATGAAGGGGGGACTGTCGCAATTACTGACGTCGTGGCGAAGCACAGCAAGAGCGTTCCTATTTTGGAGGCTGCCATGGAGGCACTCTTCAACCTGGGGAATGATGTCGATGCAGCAATTGATTTGAGCAAGCTTGGGGTCATGGAGCTCACCATGAGCACCATCAGCGGATTCGACTACGAAGCAGAACTATTGAGCTGGGCGATAAAGTTCCTTAGCGTCTTTACCTATGCCGAAATAACTTTGGACAAGTTCAGCGCGCTCAATGGAACAGAAGTGTTGTTGAAGGTAATTCAGAGTAGGATGGACGACGAGGCTTTTCTCCAGGATGCTACTTTGACACTAAGTAACGCGCTTGTGCACGATGGTAACAAGGAATCACTGCTCAGGTGCGACGGAGTTGGGGTGCTCCTTGGAAGCATGGACTTGTACAACCACAACCCCAACTTGGTGAAGTACGTTATTGCGGCACTGAATAGACTTTGCACAAGCGACGAGGTCTCGCACATAGTAGCAGAGCAAGGAATGCACGTTTTCATGAAGGCCGTCCAGGCCAACCTTGACGACACCGCGCTGTTGTCACTCATATTTGAGCTCTTCGGTCAGCTAGCATTCGTGAAGGAAAACATCAAGCTAATTGTCCAGCATGGAGGGATCAAGATATTTTTACAGATGATGGGAGTCTACGGAGACGATGAAGAACTCATGTGCCAAACTCTGAATACGTTAGACAATGTCGCCAGTGCAGATGAAGAGTACGCTGCAATTCTGATCGAGAAAAGGGGAGAAGAGCAAATCAAGGAGGTACTGGCCCAGCACGCTGGATGTGAGAGGGTTCAGATGGCCGGGGACAGCACCTTGCTGAGCATGACTGCGATGAGCAAAATGAAAGAACAGGAGGGAAGCAAGGTAGGAAGAGGAGCTTTGTTCGCAAGGCTTGGCGACGTAGTCGACATTGAAAAGGGAAGCAAAGACAAGGTTAAGGCGATGGAAGAATGTCCAGACGGCGATCCGTTGGTCGAGTACAGAAATCTCTTGAGGAGTGGGGCTGTACTCACCGTTTATGAAGCTGGAAGCAAGCACGGCAAGCACATCTTTGTCGCCAGTGACTGGCAGAGCATTTGGGTGAAGGATACGAGCAGTAAGACCAAAGTGGCCAAGCGCCTTTATCTGAGCAAGCTGAAGAATATCAACCCTGGATATGGAATCGGGCACTTCAAGAAGAATTCGCAGAAAACTAAAGCTGACAAGGATAGAAGCCTCTTCATCGACTCATTGCTGGAGAACAGCAAAATCAGCTGTGAATGTCCATCGGTCGAAGAAAGGGACGAGTGGGTCTCTGCATTGAGGCTCCTCCTCAAAACGGCTCGTCAGTGGCCCCAAAAATTAAACCCTGACCGAGCAAGGTGAAACTTGTGGTATTAATACGGACTAGTACTGTAAAACTACTGAATGTGTTTTGAAATACAAAAAAATCGTCTATGGAGTTGTTATATTTTCCTTTCCAACTCCCCAACTCCCCAACTCCCACACAGAAAAAACAAGAACAAGGACAAAATGTCAAATGACAACAAAAATACGATCACGCGAACTCGTTCATAACACTAATGGGCAGAGAATACAACACGTGCATCAAAACATTTGTGTAGCAATCTACCTGTGAAGGGAGCGAGCAATCAATTGACAATGAAGAAGAACTCAAAAATCATTATTTGCTAGTTTGGGTGGTTCACAAATTGGGCCTACAGGTCCGGTCCCGCCTAAAGGGCTAAGAGGCACGACGTAAAAGGTAAATAGAATATATTTATGATGCGTGATGCATTTTTTTTTCCTTCTGTGTTTTCTCCAAGCTCGAGAAGCACGTGCCAAGATTTTTCCGTCGTCCGTCGTTCGTAGTTCGCTTTCATGAAAATCCTCATGGAAATTGCTACCCCTTTAGATTTTCCTGATTATTGTTTGTTAACTTGGAGTCCAGTCCAAGAAGGAGGTCTCAACTGTTGCTCTTAATCATCCCTGGCCAATCTCCCCAAGGTTGAATAAACACCTTGTGTCTGTTTACACCTGACCCTGAACAACAACAACAACAAAACCCCAACCCAAGTATACACCCAACCCATATATTCCTAAGCCAAGCTCCCACTCTATACATCTCTCGCGCTCTCTCTCTCTTCTACCTTTGGTATCGGAATTGACCAGCATTCGACTCAAGTATGACCTTAAGTAGCAAGAACTACGAAGCTGCAGTGCAGGCTCTTAGGAAGAAACTTGCTGGAAAGGGCGTTCATGGGATGGTATCGCTAAAGAATGCTTTTACAGATTTTGATCTGAATGGGGATGGCACTCTTTCCTTTGAGGAGTTTGCGGCTGCTCTAGAAGGTTTTAAGCTTAGCAACCAGGAGATTCGCAGCTTATTTACGTACTGTGATACTAACCAGTCTAACAGTGTCGATTACCAAGAGTTTGCGGCGGGTATTCGGGGAGAGCTCAGCCCGGCCAGGATCGCACTGATTGGGAAGGTGTTTGACTTGCTTGATTCGGATTGTGTCGGTGTTATATCCTGCAGTGACATTGGGCGATTGTATAACCCAGTCAATCACCCTGATGTATTGTCTGAGAGAAAATCTCCTGCACAAGTTCTTCAGGACTTTTTCGAGACTTTCAAGAACGTCGGTCAGAACGGAGCAATATCGAAGCCTGATTTCATAGATTATTACAAGAACACAGCGGCGTTCCACACTGATGAGGAGTTTGAGACTGAGATGAGGAGTGTCTGGCGCCTGAATACAAATTTTAAGCAGCCCAAGGTGATTTATGGAAGCTTAGGAGAGATGGTTAAGCCACGGGATGCAACGACGGTCGAAGTGAAGCGTCCCGGTGGTATCACCGACCTCGACAACCTCCCACCTGCTCCAGGAAAGCCGGCAAACTTCAAGAGAGCCAAGCAATTCCTCCAGAATCACATCCGAAAGCAAGGTGTAAGTGGTATGATCGCCCTCCACGACGTGTTCACGGAGATGGATCTGAACGGAGATGGAACGCTGGACTTTGAAGAGTTTGCCCAGGCGATGGAGACTTACAAAATGTCCAACCAGGATATCCGAGCTCTCTTTGTCGGCTTCGATGTTGACGGCAGCCAGGCGCTCGATTGGCACGAGTTTTGTGAAGGCATAAAGGGCGAGCTGAGCCCGGCAAGGCGGCAGAAAATAAGTGATGTCTTCGACGGGATTGATGCCGACGGCGACGGCGTGATTACTTGTGAGGATATAGGAAAGTGTTTTGTCCTGAAGGGGCACCCGGACGTCGTCACAGAACAAAAACCAGAGGCGGTTGTTCTCGTAGAATTCCTCACTACCTTTAAAGACGTTGCCGACGACACTGGTGGTATTAATAAAGATGCCTTGATGGATTACTACAGTAACATTGCAAGCTTTCTCACCGACGAAGAATTTTTTCACTTGATGGACTCCATCTGGAAGATCCCCAAGAGCCGTAAAGTACAACCCGGCACACTGGGCGCGAGCGTCATCGAGCACTCGGCAGAGGCGCGACGAGCAAATGCACAGCGAGCAGTGAATACAAAACCCCTAAAACCCACCGGTCCCCCTTCCCCCGTAAAAAGTATCGTATCCTCCCTGAAGAGATCTCTTGCCAAGCGCGGCGCGCGAGGGATTGGCGGGATCTCTCGAAAGTTCAAGATTCTTGACGATGATGGGACTAAGAGTCTGAGCAGGGACGAGTTTAAGAAAGGGATGCGCGAGTGCGACCTAGATCTAACCGGTGGCGAGCTTGACCTTCTGTTTGACTTTTTTGACCAATCTGACGATGGGTTGATTGATTTCGAAGAGTTTTTGCGGGGGCTTCGAGACCCTCTCAATTCTCGTCGTCTCGACATTGTCAACAAGGCTTTTGAGATCATTGACACTGACGGTAATGGCATCGTGGAAATTCAAGAAGTTGTGAACGCTTACAATGCGGATAAGCACCCTGATGTCATCAACGGGAAGCGGAAGGCAAATGACGTTTTGAAGGAGTTTTTGGAGACTTTTGAAGTAGGTGAAGTAGTGGATGGGATGGTTTCTCATCAAGAGTTTATCAACTACTACACCAACTTATCAGCATCTGTCGACAACGACGATTATTGGGAGTTGATGATACGCAATGCCTGGCACATTTCGGGCGGCGAAGGGTGGTGTACGAACAGCGCCAACACCCGCGTCCTCGCCACCATGCATGATGGTAGTCATCGGGTTTTGGAGGTGGAAAATGACCTTGGACTGGACAAGACCGAACAGAGCGATGTGATTTTGCAACTCAAAAGACAAGGCTCGGCTGATGTTAAGGGTACCAGCTTTTGTGGTAGCTGTGAAGATGAGAGTGATTTAAAGCCCAAGACGCTGCAGCGGCAACTCCGCAAGAACCAGAACAAGGCCAAATCGCTCGCAGAGATTACCCTCAAGTCGAGGAGCCAGATCGAGGAGGAAAAAAAGGAGGCTGATATACGGAAGCACATGCCTCAGTCCCTCGCCGACAGGATTGAGGGCACGACCATAAGGGACACCCTAGCAAAAGAGGTTAAATACAGAGTCGCCAAGAAACAGCAGAACACGACATTGGCGCAGAAGAAAAGCAGGCGCGGGATCGCTCCCACAAAGACGTTGAAAAAGAACGTCGCCGATCCAGGTCTTGGCAGTATCATCGCCAAGCTGAAGTCCCAGATGAAACGGCACGGTGCTAACGGTTTTGTTGGCCTGCAGCGCAAGTTTCACATCATGGATGACGACGGGAGCAACTCTCTCTGCCTCGCCGAGTTCAAGAAGGCCATGAGCGAGCTGAACATGGGCTTAGGCGACAGAGAAATGCGTTTGCTTTTTTGTCACTTTGACACAGACGGATCGGGGAGCATCAACTTTGACGAGTTCATCCAGGGAGTCAGGGACCCCTTAAATAATCGCCGGCGAAAGTTGGTTCGTCAAGCTTTCGATGTAATCGACAAAGATGGGAGCGGAATCGTCGAGCCTAAGGAGATCATGGACTGCTACGATGCAGAGCACCACCCGGACGTTGTAGCAGGGAAGAAGACAGCAGACCAGGTACTCGGAGAGTTCTTGGGGACTTTCGATGTAGGAGGAGTCGTTGATGGTATGGTGACGCGTGATGAGTTTGAGAATTACTACACAAACATTGGAGCGAATATTGACAATGAGGACTACTTTGAGCTTATGATCCGCAACGCTTGGCACATCGGAGGTGGTAAGGGGGCTGCTGCCAACAGCGCGAATAGGCGCGTTCTTGTTACGCACGCCGATGGGACCCAAAGTGTCGAGGAAATCAACAATGACCTGGGTATTCAAGAAGACGACAAGGACGAGATGATTCGCCATCTCAAGGTGCAGGGCATCGACGTGGCTGGAATCGATCTCAAAGGCGGGATCGATGACGTCGGCGACGAAGAAGAGAATCGCGACGAATACGGTCCAATCAAGTGGCACATACCGGCCATTGACATGGTGAAGGGAACGGCCGCGCCGGGTGTGCTACCTGGCACTGGCGCACCACTTAAGTCGGCATCAGCGGGTACGAGCTATAGCGCACGATTCAAGACCCCCAAGCAGCACGAAGGGCCTCCAGTCGGAGTTCGAGAGCTCGTCAATCAGCTCAAGGAGGCCATGGCCAAGAGGGGAGCCAAGGGACTCGTCGGCATGGCGAGAAAGTTTAGGTCGATGGATGACGATGGGAACAAATCCCTCGATCTGACAGAGTTCACCAAGGGAATGTGGGAGATGGACCTCAATTTTAGCAAGCAGGACATCAAACGTTTGTTCGATTATTTTGACATGGACAACAGTGCCACGATTGAGTACGAGGAATTGGTTACGCAACTACGCGATCCCCTGAACGCTCGCCGGAGGGCACTTGTCGATCTCGCCTTCTCCAAGATCGACAAAGATGGGAGCGGCGTGGTTGAGCCTGAGGAAGTTCTGGCTGCTTATGATGGTAGTCAACACCCTGACGTCTTGTCTGGCCGTAAGTCAGAAGAAGAAGTCATCCGCGATTTCATCTCAGTGTTTGAGGTCGGAGAGGTCGTTGATGGCCGCGTGACCTTGAAGGAGTTTGAGAACTATTACGAAAACTTGGGCGTTAACATTGACAACGACGACTACTTTGAGTTAATGATCCGCAATGCGTGGCACATATCAGGTGGCCGTGGCGCTTGCGAAAACAGCAGTAATCTCCGCGTGCTTTGTACGATGGCGGATGGCAGTGAGCAAGTAATGGAGGTGAAGGATGACCTCGGCGTCCGGGCTACCGACCACCTCACCATTAAGAAGAAGCTCCGCGAGCAAGGACACAAAGTGGTGCACGTCAACACCAATGGAAAAGTCGAGGAGGACAAGAAGGACAAGAAGGAGGAGAACGACAAGTCAAAAAAAAATGCTATTGAATCGCTTGGCGCCAAGTATAAGTCGAAGCTGAAATCGCTCGATCCTGGGAATATGCCTGTCGCAAAGGGAAAGAGTGGGAAGGCGGCGTTTGGAGAGGTCAAGGGAGCGACTGTGCAAGATGCTCTTGGAAAGACCCCCATTGAGGCCAAATTTGCGAAGCACAACGTGCCCGGAAAGCCATCTCCCGGAGTCAGTTTGATATTGAAGCAGCTCAAGACCCAGTTGAAGCGCAGGGGAGGAGCGGGAATGATCGGTCTCAGTCGAAAGTTCCGAATCATGGACGACAGTGGCGATGGAGAGCTCCAGTTTCTTGAATTCAAGAAGGCAATGCAGGAAATGGACTTTGACTTAGCGGACAAAGACATCAGGAACCTTTGGAATCACTTCGACGCAGATGAAAGTGGAAGTATCAGCTACGAAGAGTTCATCCAGGGTGTGAGAGAGCCACTGAACAAGCGGAGGAAGAACTTGATCAACCTGGCGTTCGACAAGATCGACACGGATGGCAGCGGAATAATTGAGGCTCACGAAGTGGCCAGTAAGTACGACGCTACGAAACACCCTGATGTGATAGCCGGAAGGAAGACGGCTGACGATGTTTTGAAGGATTTTTTGACAACATTCGACGTCGGCGGAGTAGTTGACGGTGCTGTGACTCTGACCGAGTTCACCAACTACTACCACAACCTTAGCGCTTCGATTATGAACGACGATTATTTTGAGCTGATGATCCGCAACGCGTGGCACATCAGCGGTGGAAAGGGCTCTGCTGCGAACAGTGCGAATAAGCGAGTGCTCGTGACCCACAATGACGGTAGCCAGAGTGTTGTCGAAATCGAGAACGACCTCGGCCTCAAACCTGACGACAGCGATGAGATGGTCCGCCGACTACGCAAGCAAGGAGTCGACTGCCGCTCCGTCGATCCCAAAGGAGACGTGGAGGACGATGAGAGAGCGAGGGAGAATAGGCTGAACCCGGACATTGATAATGGCGGAGACAGGGAGGAAAGACAGAGGATCATGGCGAAAGGGGGATACTACATGGCAAGCAGCCAAGTGACCTTTGGCGAAGGATCTCTGCAAGATGAGAACGAGTTTCGAAAGTCGATGGGGTTGTCCGTCCGAATGAGGAGCAAGGACGTTGCGATTCGGGATGCACGCCAAAGTAATTTAGGCGCAGGCCTCGTGGAGAAGGTCGTGAAGCATGATGATATAAACTACGAAGAAATTAAGAATGGCGTCGTCGGGGCCGCAAAAGGCAGGGGAAGTAGCCTCTTGGTGCTGTCACAGCAGTCTGGCGTCGAAGACATTCTGCACAACCTCCGGATCGAGCTTTGCAAGAGGGGTGCGAAGGGGATCAGTGGACTTGCTCGCAAGTTCAGAATAATTGACGACGACAACAGCAAGACTTTAGATGCCGAGGAATTCGCCAAAGCCATGAACGAGTGCGCTATCATGCTCGAGAAGGATCAGCTGCTCGCGCTCTTTAACTGGTTTGATAAAGACGGCAATGGATCCATCGGATACGAGGAGTTCCTAGAGGGTTGCAGAGGACCTTTGAATGAGAAGCGAAAAGGGCTGATCTTGCTCGCTTTCGACGTCATGGACAAGGATGGCAACGGCATTTTGGAGCCGGACGACGTTGTGAATGCATACGACGCTAAGCGACACCCCGAAGTCCTTGCCGGGAAGAAGACCGAGAACGAGGTGCTGACAGAATTCCTTGATACTTTCGATGTCGGAGGCGAAAAAGACGGCAAGGTGACCAAGAACGAGTTCTTGAACTACTACAAGAACATATCTGCGAGCATCGATCGAGATGATTACTTTGAGCTGATGATCAGGAACAGTTGGCACATCAGCGGCGGACAAGGATGGTCAGCCAACAGCGCCAACATTCGCGTTTTTGTAAGTTTTAAGGATGGAACAGAAGAGGTGGTGGAAATCAAAGACGATCTTGGTCTAAAAGCCGGAGACAAGAAGGAAGCAATGCGCCGACTCAGGAAACAGGGCCTGGATCCCGCAGACATTTCATTCTTTGACGCTGTCGAGCAAGAGGAGAAGCCAGCCGTCGCCGTCAACAAAAATTTTACCAAGACGTCTATTAACTTCGGCTAGAGTTAGTGTTTGAGATAGATTTTTTTGGCACACAGTATGTATGATTAAACATCGAGGGGGATTATGATGACACAATATTCGTTTTCAATCATATACCACGACGACATACATCCATCGGCATGTTGTCTTTTGACAATCACTAGATGATAGACTCTATCATTCGACTTATTCAATTATTTTTGGATGTTTCGACGTTTTAAAGCGTGAAAAAGTACTTTTAAAGCAAGTCAGGGCCTCAGCGCTGTTTATTTTGCTGTTGTGTAAAAAATGAGTTCATCTGTGGTCCATAGGATAAATAAATAACCATCTAAATGCTTATACAAGGTATTACAACCGTGTTTGTGTGGTGAGTGATTTATGAAAGATAAAGAAAGTATTAAGGGCTTCTACTAACTGCCTCCGTCTGACAAATATTGCCACTTCTTTGATTCATTTCTCCATAGTTTCCCTAGCCCCTTTGAACTTTATCCACCGTTTGCTGCGTGCGTTTGAGCTTGAATTAACATTCAAGAAATTCCGCATGGGTAAAATTACAGAATTAACTGTTGGAGACCACACCACATGCTTTGATGAGGTTCTGGTTACAGAAATCGAAGAGCAGCAAGAACCCGGAACTCTTTTACTACGAGAAGAGAGTGTAAACGACGAATATGTCCCTCCCATGACGTCCCAACAGCTTTCAAAGATGAGAAATGAGGAAATTATTTCATCAGACAGATCTCACCAAAAAGCCAATGATGGTGATGGTGAATGTATCAAAAACAAGGTGGGAGGAAGTGGGTCGACGAGAAAATTGTCACAGATTGCAGGTTAGTTTGTAATCAATTGTTTTGTTTTCCTCTGTAATCTCCACCTAACTACTTTCTCTCCCTCCTTCCCGCCCGCATGCCCAATGCCCAAAAATATAAATATATGCC
>Ga0115557_1001159_pt1 | contig 18116 bp, 14 predicted proteins | sample COGITO_mtgs_1104_FD_87280 | JGI IMG/M metagenome (GOLD analysis project Ga0115557, IMG submission 87280) | Pelagic marine microbial communities from North Sea - COGITO_mtgs_110421 | ecosystem: Environmental > Aquatic > Marine > Epipelagic | place: Germany:Helgoland, sampling site Kabeltonne...
ATATTTTTCAGCACCTCATTGATGTCATTCCGTGTGCGGTATGAGATGCCAATTTCACCACGCAAGATCTGAGCTTCTGGACCATAAGGGAAATGGAACTGGGAGGCCCCAGCATTCATCCACACTGTGCCTTTCTCCTTCTTACCGAGGTAGTTATGCGCGCGTCGCGGATCCAGCTTGAAGCCAAGAACTTTGTGGTAGAAAGATATAGTGGGCTCATGTGAGGGAATATTCAGATTCACATGGTCGATGTGGATAATGCCTGGACGAAGGGACATGCCTGGACGAAGGGACATGCCCAATTCGTCCGACGAGCAGCTTAATGAGGAGGAGGATACCTTGGACCTAGCAGACAACGACAACGACAACGACGCGGGCACGGATAGTGGAGAGAAGGGCAGAGAGAAGGAATCGACTAGAAGAGGTTCGATGAGGAAGGTGAAAGCCAGAGCCACTGCAGAGGTGTAACAAACAGCCGAAATCATTCAGGAGAGAGGATTATAAGCCGAACCGAGCCGTCCGTGAGCGCGATAGCGAATGTATTTCAAGGCTAATTTCGAACCAGGTGCGCCTGATGTGCTTACAGTCGAAGTGAAACCTTCTCCCACAAAATGGGAAAAAAAACCAACAATTTATTAATTTTTTACATCAAAACTCTTCGTGTTTGACTTATCCATTATTTTGAGAGCCCCTCGACTCCCAATTAACTCTCAATTCACGCGAGCCCGTCTATAACTCCTCCTCCAAAACTGGATTTGCTCATTTTCAGCCCCCGGCTCACCACAACAAACGGAATCGCCACGCCTCCCACCCCCCTTTCTGCTATTACTACTTCTTCTCTGTATTCATGGGTGACTTCTCCAAGTTTTCTGTCACCACTACTGTGCAATCAATTCCACTGAAGATTGCGCACCAAAAAGACCTCCCTTTGTGTGACCTTGTCACTCTATCGAACGGCGAAGATGACAGCACTGGTTTGAAAATTTGGCTTTGCTCCCGATTCCTTCTCCACCTACTGATGAGAGACGAGAGTCTGCGGGACATAATCCTTGGCAAGGACATTCTGGAGATTGGCTGCGGGACCGGCGTGGTGGGCTGTGCATTACTTTCGTCTGGAGAGAAAATTCCCTCGCCTGCGAACTACTACTTCACCGACTGCGATGTGGAGGTGTTGAGATTGGTCGATTACAACTGTAAGTTGAACAGTATAGCAGCGAACCTCTTCAACACATACCTTCTCAATGTCCAAGATTCAGATATTTCCCTTCCCCTAGAAAACCCGGCAAATTTAGATTTAATTCTTGCTTGCGATGTAATCTATGATCGGTCATTTGTTCGGCCGTTATTTCAATCTGCTCACCGCCTTCTGCATCAATCAGTGGAAAGTGCAAGCTCGTGGTGCGGAGTGAAGGAGAAGGTGTTTGCGCTGGCCTGGTGTGCAAGAATGAATCTGACGGAGGATCAATGCGTTGCGAGCGAAGATGAGTGCCTCGAATACATCTGCGACGAAGCTACGTTGGCAGGTTTCGATATAAAAAAGATGAAGCGTGTTATAGAACAGGAGGAGGTGGGAGAATTCCGTGACAGTAGTTGTAATTTGTGTATCTTCTTTTTGTGAGCGAGGATTAAAAGTGTGGCAAGAAAAAAACTGAATGGTAGAACAACTGATGCATTCATGCAGCGAGTGGCAGAAAGACAACACCCCAACACCCTTCTTTTGCCCGTTAGACAAACCTTCTTTCGTTATTGTTGTTACAATTACACAAGCCAAAGCGAACAAATAATCACGCTGATCACACTGGTCGCCCCCACCTTTATCATCACACCAGCGGCCTTGTAGTTTTTGTTCTCAAGTTCGCAGTACTCCCCCACAAATTGCTTCGTGAAGCAGATGCATCCGTAATTTCCGGGAGCGCAAGAGCCTCTTCCTGAGCATTTCACACCCTCAATCTCGCAGTGAAGGCCCGGCATAGCAACGAAAATATCCCTTACCAGAGCGCCGTTATCGACGGTATCTACGTGTGCGTGTGCGCTAGTTAGTTTTTTTGCAACGAAGTGAATGATCGCCACTTCTGTGTATTGCACAAGACTAAGACAATACGAACGACAACATGACGACGACACACTACTAACCTCCTCCGATTATCATCAAAGTGCTAATGTCAGTCTCATTTTCTTTGATCTCACGCCAACTAGTGACATCAAAGATAGATGCGCGCGTCAAGTCAGCTTCCGTCTCATCGACTTGCGTGGGATCTAGTTGAACCTCGTCGGGGACAGATCCACTGAAGAAAAATGGACCGACCTCGCCTTCTTCAATCGTGCCGGAAACGTCCAAATCCTCTTGCTTCCTGAAAACGGTCATCGTGTGTCCCCACTTTCCCAAGAAAACCTCCTCATCCTCAACGGTCGTTTTCGCCCACTCCTGTGTAGTGTAGGCACTGCTTCCAGCACCATCTGTGAAGCTGACTTGGACCCAATTCTGCCCGTCTCGAGAGTACCACATGTCGCTATAACCCTCCATAATTCGGACCACATTATTCAACTTGGTCCCTATGTATCCACCTCCGCCCATGTATATCTTCGGATGCATGAGGGCGTCTCCATCTCCCTCGTCTACATAGTAAGCTTCCCAGGAAGCTTTGTTGACACCAATGTGCCGATCATTTGGAGAGTGCCATGTTGCACACCCGTGCCACGCACGGGCGCCCCACGGCATAGATAGCATCGGCACACCTGTGTCTGGGTCGACCGGTGGCTCGATCTTTGTCCAATTAATGCCGTTGTCTGTTATGAATATGTCATTACGGCTGGCAAGTTCGGGAAAGTTAGTTTGGTTAACCAGCCGAGATCCACACATCCTCCATTCTCACCTTCTTTCTCCGTCGTAACGATCGTCATCTTGGGGCCAACCCCCGAAACCACCGATCAAAAACATTCTTTCGGTCATAGATGTATCGCTATTACTCTCGTTCCAGCTGTTCCTCCTGAGTTGATTGACAACACAGTGGCCAGCTCTGGGACTCCAAGCGCTGCTCGCGGACATGTAAGAACTAACTTGTTTCCAGGTAATCGTAAGATTCGACGCAGTCACGTTGGCATTGAAAGGGTAGCGCTGCCCAACACCACCAGGCACTACCTTGGTTGTGAGCTCCCCTGTCCACACATCATTAGTCAAGGGTGATCCACCAATGATGTACAATTTCCCCTTGTAGACACTCGTCGCGTGCCAAGCCCGCTTCGCCCACGGGGCGTAGTGAACAAATCTCCAATCAAAACCATCCTTAGAAATCCAGACGTCGTTGCTCGGATTGGGGCTAAATCCTCCCAGTAGCACCATGGCATCCAAATTTCCATCCCCGTCCCCGTCCATCCCATCAAGAGAATGGCCGTAGCGTCCGTACCAGGGTGCAGTTTTATCGTTATGAAGCGCGTCGAAATTTCCAATTCCATTGATAAAATCGCCTGACATGGAGGATACCTGAAACCATTCAGTTCCATATTTGCTGTACCAAACATCTGCATTCCGCTCACTGAAATCCAAATTGTACATTTGATACTCCTCAGAACGACCCCCGGCCAACCATAGGCAATCGATGCTCTTACCAACTTCGTCCCACAGATTGCTAGGGCAGGGGTACGTAGTGACTGCGTGTCCGTTCCGGCTGCTGAACTTAGGTTTGCCTTCCATTTCCTTCAGAAGCTTCCAGTTGGTTGCCCCAGGGTTCTGGTATGTTCCCGGTTCGTGCAAATGAGAGCGCTTGTATTCCCCGTAAAGGTACTCCCCGTTCTCTTTCTCAAACATATGATGGATTGTGGGAGCGTCTACAATGTGTTTGTTGTCTAAGTTGTTAGAGGAGTACACTGAGACGTAAGGTTTTGTCGCGGCAGGGGCAGGAGCAACAGGGGATGGGGCCGGATTAGTTTGGGAAGTCGTAGAAAGAGGGAGAAGGAAGAGAAGGAATATGGGGAGGGAGATCATCGTGGCAGGATGATGGGATGGTGATGCGAGGGTTCCGAGGCGTGCAGTGGAGTATTTTTTTAGCTTTGATTTCTGCCCGTCTGTCACTGGCTGTCAGATATAAAAGGAAACAAAATTATAGGCGACAGTGACGGGCCAGATGTATGGCCGAAGGTGAGTATATTGTATTTGTCCTTTTAAAGGCGGGAGTTTTCTCAAATAAGGTTTCAAAGAAAGGAGATCAACTCAAACATAACAACGCCAAAAGAGAAAATACCAGGGATATGCATCAACGACAACATGAATTCTACTTGAGCCGTCTTTTTGACTGAAGAATCATGGCCAGCATCAGCCCTTTTCTCGCCAAAGTCGTCACCTCTACCCTTCTCATCCTCATCCTATGCCCACAACAAACAGCAGTGAGGGCAGCAAAGAAAAAGCCCTCTTTTTGCAATAATCGCGGAATCTACAACGCCGCGATACGGAAGTGCGAGTGCATTCCGAACTGGACGGGGAACAAATGTGACAAAAGAATGTGCCCTGGAGGCTTTGACTGGTTTGCTGCTCCCCATGCCGATCACAAAGCACACAAGGGCGGTGTGGAGTGCAGTGGGGCAGGAGATTGCGACCGATTAAGCGGGACCTGCACTTGTAAATTTGGATTCGAGGGCAGCGCATGCGAGATCATGAGCTGCCCAAAGGGATTTACTAACAGCACAACAATCACAGAAACAGCGCCTTGCAGCGGGCACGGGCGGTGCATGTCACTGTTAGAGGCGAGCCGGGAGTGGACTGGTGTTGACACGTTGAGCGAGGTCGCGCGGTTGGGATGGGGCGGGCTTGTAAAGGATGCGAATGAGTGGAACTCTCTCATTAAGCAGGGAAGTTACGGCAAGTGGGATGGCAACCAAATTCACGGTTGTGTTTGTGATAAAGGATATACAGGGTTCAACTGCTCGGAGGTTGAGTGCCCATGGGGGCTTGATGACTCCACGCAGATGGATAAGTACGGTCTCCCCATCCACAACGAAGTGATGCGATTTGAATGCGCCGCAACTGGGGGAACGTTCCGGTTCACCTTCAGGGGGGAGACCACAAGAGACATTGATTATGATGCGCCGATTGGAAAGTTGAAGTATATAATCGAGGAGCTTAGCACCGTTAAAAAAATATCGATGAGTATGAGTGGTAGCACCGTTTGCGGGAGCAGCTACAACTCTCCTGTTGAGACTACGATCCAATTTGAAGAAATCGCAGGGAAATTACCACCTGCAAAGGTTACGCCTCATTCCAACTTGAAGCTGCAAGCTTCAGATCCCCGGCTCTCAATGATCACTAGGACGTTGATTACGTGCCCGAAAATGTGGGTAGGGCCCGATCAACTCGGCGGGATGTACCTCAAGTATGACGGAGAGACGACCCGTCTCCTTAACTTCACCGACTCTGTTCTCAGTGTGGAGAGCGCGCTGCGGAATCTCACCTCTTTACGGCATAACAGCGACTATGGGCACGTGAATGTCACTGCAAGCACGTCAACTGGCGGCCAAACGGTTTGCTCGCTTACCAGTGATACCAACACCACCATTGATCTGAGGAGCCAATTCGGAAATTTGCACGAAATCGAGGTGATTGACAGCATGATGTTGGGCAATAAAATCAGCAACTTTACTACTTTCGTGCCCCAGGCGACGTCAAAAATATTACCCTGCAGCGGGAGGGGATTTTGTGAGGAGACGACCGGGACTTGCGAGTGCTATTTCAAGAATGGTATCGAAGGCAGCAGCATCTTTCACCGATATGAGAGCTCTGACGGAAGTCTCAGGTCTCGCACAACGAAGGGGACCAAGGGGGACTGTGGATACACGGAAGTTGCGCCGAGGAAGTGCCCCGGTGGTCTGATCTCCGCTGACGACTTGACAAGCTTTAGGACGTGTCATAATAACGGTTTCTGCGACAACAGCACCTACACTTGCAAGTGTAGCGACGGTTACCGAGGCGGGGACTGTAGTTTGCGATCTTGTCCGGTCGGACTGAGCTGGTTTGACCAGATGAAGGGGGACAAATACGCTCACCATTCCTACCAGGAGTGCAGCGGGCAAGGAAAATGTGTCGGGGAGAGCGGGAGCTGTGTTTGTCGGGCTGGCTTTACTGGCGATGCGTGTGACAAGATTGCGTGCGGGGGCGTGAATGGGGTCATGAATGATCACGGCTGCGGGGAGACAGGTAGTTGCGAGCCTCTGCATCAGCTAGCGCAGTATTCTCACGACAATGGTCACCCGAGGAGCATTCCGTATGGCCACGATGACCCGAATGACAACTATCGTGACACTTGGGACAGGGATATGATACAGAGTTGTTTATGCGATGGCGGCAACATTCGAGGTGTCAAACAAGGCCCCGCAGATACTTACATCAGTGGAATTTACGTCAACAGAGGCTTTACCCAAAGTTACCATGGCTATGCCTGTCATTTAGCAAACTGCCCTTGGGGGGATGACCCCGAGACCCCTGGAGTCAGCGAGGAGCAGCTGATTAAGTGTAATTCTACCAGCGGTACTTTCGCGATATCCTTTAGGGGAGAGAAAACGGCTCCTATTGCGTACGATGCCACTGCAACTCAAGTGAAGAGCGCATTGGAGCTGCTGACCACCGTCGAGACGGCGACTGTCACATTTCTGGATGCTGCTGCCTGTGCAGCGTCTCCTAATGGATTCAAAATTAAATTTGACGGAAATGGTGGTGACCTACCAAACGTTGTCACTTCTCCGTCGTTTTTAATCTCAGAGGCAGTCAAAGGAACGACAGATTTTTTGGAATGCAGCGGCCGGGGCAGTTGTTTCAGCCAGAAGGGGAAGCCAATGTCTGGGATGTGCGACTGTGATGACAACTACATGAGTAGCAATGGCGCCGGAAGTAGGGGGATCCGTAGAGACTGCGGTGCCTACGACGAAACCATGACTGCCAAGGGCTTCTTCACCACATAAGTGTGAGCGAGTGAGTGAGTTTGTGAGTGAGGACAAAACTTGTTTTGTGATATGAGATAATTTATGTTGAGATTTGGCGAGCAGCATCTTCTCCAATATTATTATTATTTTATCTGTTAGGGTTAGGGTTACTTTCTTATCTGCTATTCTCTTCTCTTCTCTTCACGATGATGATGATGAGGATGAGTGCGAGGAGGAAGACGAAGAGTCACTTGAACTCGAATGCCTCTTCTTCTTCTTCTTTTTGCGCTTCTTCTCCTTCTTACTCTTCTTCCTCTCCTTCTTCTTCTTCGACTTTTTCTTTTCCTTGCTCTTTTGGCTCTTTTTCGAGCCGGCGCTTCTGCCATTTACTACCCCCGATGATTCTAGTAATTTTTGTTGCTCCAGTAAAATCAATTCCTCAAGCTCAGTGTCTTCTTCCCCTATGAACTCGGCATCGGCAACCTTCTGTATCTTCGCATCCAATCCCTTGCTTACCCGTTCGCTCCCGTCTCGTTGCCTTTTCTTCCCCTTTAGCCCCCAGAACATGTTCTTGGCAAAATCGTCTCGCCCCTTCTCACCCTCTCCCCGGCTCTCTCTTTCAGCTATGTTTTGCGACCGCGCCAATTCCATCAGACCCTCACCCTGCTTACGACGCATCTCTTCCACCTCCAGGCGTTGCCGCTTTTCATCTTCCGTTTCTTTGTTCGCATGGGGATCATATCCAATTGAAGACGACCAGATTTCAGATGTACGAAGTGAATTGGAAGTCGATACGACATTGTTCACACGCGAATCATGGCCTCTTTTCGACATCTTAAAAATAAGATATGGAATGAATGAATAGGGACCCGAGACAAGAATAGAATGCGCGTGGGTGATGTGAGATGTGAGCGGGGACCAAGGAGAGGGAATACAACCTTTGTGACTCCGGTTTGATGCAGTTCCAGCCCGGGATGCGGGAGCTTGATACGCTCACTCAGTCACGGAAGAAGTGAACAAGGGCGTGTCCAAGATTTTCAGATGAGACGATACGTCCTTAGATGAGAAAAAGAGAAAAGAGAAAAGAGAGGGTGTGTCGAAAAGGGGAAACACGAGTGAACACCTGCACCTCCATCAATCGCGATTTAAAGTCACCCCCCATCGACTTAAACTCCCAAAGATCCCCAGAAATATCGAAAAAGAGAAAAAAAACTCTTAGCACCCTCAGATTCACAATTATCAGTGAAGGCAATGAACCTCAGAGTTAAACGCTTGAAGGAGACCTACTTTGTGCCGGTGCAGAGGCACTCTAGCTTTATCTCAATCAAGGAGACCATCAGCAAAATATGTGGCGTTAATGAAATCACGAAGGAGAACATGGTGAATGGTAGGTCTTCCCGGGAGAAGAGGGGGTTGGGTTTGGTTTTGTTACTTGTATTTGAGTTCCGGGGATGCGCGCACATTGTTGTGAACTTTTGACACTTACGTCTATTCCTATACTTTACGTGCCTCGGCGAGTTCCCTTGTAGTTATTTTGCTTTGGCTTCCTGTGCTTGCTCTGTGTGGTGGCATTTCATTCATTTATTTCAGTCAGGTCTCTTTTGTTTGACGAGTCCTCCATCCTTTATTGTCGTTCCGTTAGAAAAGAAAAATATATCATGTCAAGCTAACCCCAAACACTCGCAACGCAGTCAGTGACATCACGCTCTACAAGCCGCCTTACTCCACGGACGTGACACAGATGAAGGAGCTCCCTGATAATGGCACTGTGAGCGACCACGAAGTTCCCAATGACAGTGTTTTGTACGCAGTCTTTGGCTCGGAAAAAATCGACGTCGAAGGTGAAACAGAGGAGGGGGGTGAGGCGAAGGAGTAAAACTGCTTCAGATAAAAATGCGCGGGGAGGAGAGGAGGGAGCAAGCGCGTACTGCTCCTTGTCTTAGATACCAATTTGGAAGAAGAATGAAGATGTTTTTGCAAAAATAAATAAAATCGCGATCATTCACATCCCTTGTGTATATGACCATCGATATGACCATCATCCTCGATATCTTATAAACACACCGTCTCAGTGGCCTAGTGACAAAAGCCGAGAACCCCCCCCACCCCTACCCCTACCCCTACCCTTCCTCCTAATAAAACTATGACACCAAAGACAGATGAATGGTGGGGGAAAAAATCGCAATTAAAAACAGTTCCCATCGTGCTCTTTCTTTATTTTTATGTTTTTTATCTCAATTACCCATATTATTTGTTCCTTCAAAGAACGACATCAAACTGTACAAAAAACACCACCACAAAAATGTACTAGATCAGAAACCTTTGCACCAGTCTGAGTCACCAAAATATTGTTCCACCTCCTCATCTTCCATCTCCTCCCCGTCTTGTCTAAAATTGGAAGAATCGGTGTTTCCTCCGATTTTCGGCTTATAAGGCGCCGATATTTTGTGCTTGTCCAGTTCGTCCTTATCGAGGGAGGCAAAGTACGGATGCTCCAGAACCTCAGCGCTGTTTTCACCACCCAAGCGGTCGCTCGCTTTCGTAAGCAGTGCTCGACTGAGTGATGCGGCCTCTTCTAACCCCTTCTTCTGAAGGTGTTTTGGAAGGTCGAGTTTCTTGCGTCCCATTCCAATGAGACAAACAGCCTTGAACGTTTTCTTCAAGTCTCCGTCAAAATCAAAGGGCGCCCTCCCAGAGTACATCTCAACGATGATGCAGCCCAGTGCCCACCAGTCGACCCCCTTGTCGTAACCTGTGCTCAAAACAAACTCCGGAGCCATGAACTCGGGTGTCCCGCACATCGTAAACGCCAATCTAACTACTTCAGTGCCTCCATTGGGCATGATGACAGTGCAAGGTAGACGCTTGGCCATGCCAAAGTCGCAGAGCTTTATGTAGCCATCGCGGTCGATCAGGCAATTCTCTGGTTTCATATCACGGTGAATAAACCCTTTCCCGTGACAATGAATAAGTGCCCGTGCTATGCAGGCGCAAAAGAACAAGCACTCGCTGTGGCTAAGAATATCCTTATCGATCATGTAGCTAATGAGGTTTCCTCCTTGAACGCATTCCGTCAAAAAGTAGATCGAGTCCTTGTCTTGGTAAGTTCCTAGTAAGGAGATTATAAATGGGCATCCATGCATCGATTGCAGTGCGTTTTTCTCGATGACAACGCGCTTCTCATTCTCCCTATCGACAATGCTGGCCTTTGACATTCGCTTGAGTGCAAAGCTCTCATTCGGCCGGCTATCAACAGTTGCGATGTACACAGACCCAAATGTTCCTTGACCTACCACAGACAGACGCTTGAGTTCCGAAAAGGGGATTGAGTTTTTTACCTTCGTGGCATCTTCCTGCTCTTCACTGAGACTGCTGGCCTGCTTCCCGAATTTCGTGAATATCTTGCTTTTGCTCGTCTTGAGGCTCTCTCGAGCAACAACTCCTTGGATGCGCCGAAAGTCAAGCGTGTCAAGACCCCAACAAATCAGGTCAGTCATTGCACGCACGTCTGCTTGCCGTGGCACACCATAAACAAGACTGAGCTCCCCAAATACTGACCCTCCTCCAGCACTGCCAGCAACCTGGCCGTTCACGAGGAAGTTGATGTTACCCTCCTCCAGGACGTAAAGTTTGGTCCCTTCGTCATTTTGTCTACAGATGAAGTCACCTGCTTTGAATTCCTGTCGCCTTAAGGCTCCCATAAAAAGATTCCTCGCCTCCTCGAGTGTATCACTGCCCATATTGGAAAAATAACCCTCCATGGCTGCCTTGATAGCCAATTCCGCAGCGTTGCGAAGCTGATCATCCGTGACTTGGCTCGAGGCCACAGCATCCAGACCTGCCCGCTCAGTGATCTCCTTCATCATGAATTCACTCAATCCCCTGTTTTGAGTCGTTCGTTTACTATGTTGCTTGCGACGTATTTCCAGACGACGCCTCAGTCCACCAGCAATTGCAACATCCTCAAGCATAGAATCGGTGTTACGATTCATACGGGACGTCGAGGCATCGATGGATTGCCGATGTTGCATGGTGACGATTCGATTTCGGCGAGATGGGCTAATTGAATTGGCATTGTTGCAGAGGAAAAATTTGGCAGTTAGTAAGGAGGAGGGTTAGCAATTACTTGGTTGTTGAAAGCAAACGTCTTTGCCGAGCACAATGCATTCAACTAGAGATTTCCGAGAAAGTAACATAGCCAAGTAACTGCAAAGAGAGCAACGCAAGAGCTATTCGGTGCACGGCGAAGACAGGCCAATTTTTGCGCCAACACTTCGACTCTCTCCGTCACACACAGATAGTACCTCCACAGCGGTGTATTCTTTTATACCCCAACCCTCCTCACCTTTCTCGTCCCACCTCCCCATCTATGTCCATACTTGACAGTTGTGAATTACTGTCCCGCTTGGTAGTGTCAGATATGTTCAGGTCCTTAAAAGAGGAAAATTAGAGTTAGTAATAATATTATATAGAATTTACATTTGACAGAGTGGGTGCTTAGCAGACAACACAAGCAAATGTCAAACCTCACTCTTTCGGAAATGTCAAAAAATCACTCTTTCGGAAATGTCAACAACTTCACTCTGTCGCAAATGCCAAAAACCTCACTCTCTCGCTACTTACCAGTTCAGGTGGCGTTGACACATCCTCTTGAAGAAGTTTTGCACAGCTGGGAAGACCATTTTCCCGTCCAGAACTAAGCACCATCTCGCCACTGTCATAATCACCTTGCGAGTCACCACCGTCGGGTTGTTCTGTCCCTGCAGGTGCCGAAGAGTCAGCAAGAATTTGAGCACTCCTATTGAAAAGCTTGAAGGTCATTCTGCCAAGCCCGATACAAAAATTATTTGACAGTTGGTTTTTGTTTTAGTAGGAGGCTTGTAGCAGTAAAAATACTTCTGACGGGGAGTTGGCGAGATGGCGAGATTTCCAATCCAGATTCCAGACCAGATCAGTGAAATTGTTTGGGCGACAAATTAATGCTATCTGTTAAAATCCTCGCGTTGGATCACCTCATCTTTAGAAATTAAAAAGGATTGGGACACTCAGTTTTGTACCCTTTGTTACCTTCGTTGCGTTAAACCTTAAAATAATAACCATGCAGCATGCAAAAAACATCCACTCAGCAAATCACAACTCTGACTCCCCAAATTTATCCCTAGATGACAATGAATACATTGCTGGTTTTAAAGACCAGGTCACGAGCACCGGCGCAGCAGACCTTACAACCAGAAGCGAAATCGAGGATGCGATCTTCAGGAAAGTCAAAGGCGAATTGGGCATTGATGAGAAGTTGTTTACCTCCCTCGATGGAGATATTCGGTTTCCAAAGGATAAAGCAATCACCGAGGAAGGCAGAGGAGTTGCTCGATCTGTTGGAGTTGTTCAGACAACACCGGGGAGGGTCCTTGCTTGGCAATTTAATGTTGAATCTGAAGAGGGGATTGCAAAGCATGTCAAAGCCAATGGCCCGAATCTCGACAAATATCCGAACAAGACAATCCGACGCATAACCTTCCACCACCAGATCAACTACAGCTGTCGAAAGCTTCCATTTCCTCTTCTGGCCCGAGATTGGCTAACGCGGTCAATCTTTACACCCCTAGAAAACAAAAAGGGGTACATTTTGGTGAACATATCAATTCCAGACGATGACCCTGACGTACCGAACGACTTTAAGACTTCAACCCTTGAACCCCCCCCGATCCGAGGCGAATTTGCGTCACTTTGTATGTTCGAGGAGCTCCCCTTTGGCTGCACAAAATTCACTTATTTAGCTCGGGCAGATATTCGAGGCAATGTGCCGAAAGTTGTTGCCGAGAGTATGCTGTCTGGTCTCGTCAACACCGTCAAGGTGGCGTACGAGTGCTTTGAGCGCGACGATGAGGTTGACAAGCTCCAGCGCGACGATTTTATCGATAGCGTTGAAAATGCTCAACTACTTACAAGCGACGAACAGGGTCTGCTTCTTCGAAGTATTCCTTACGCCGACCATAGTATTGCAGCAGGAGGCGGAATAGCTAGGAATAATACAACTTTAGGAATGAGTGCGAGTCAACGGGAGAAGTGGACAAGGCTAATTGACGCTAACTTTGCTGTCAAGAAATTTACCAAGAAGAAAGAAGGTGATTCTGCAGTGTGGGGGAAGGCGACAGCACAGATACACACCTCTGCGGCAGAAGCACTCGCTTGGATGTGGTTTTACTGCAGCAACTTCCGCACGAAACAACACATGATGAAGCAGGGAGATGACATGATCCGACAGAACTACGGAATAACCGATGGCAACACGCAGCATATTGTCGTCCACCACGCAATGCCGATGGGTCTCAGTACAAGGGAAACGAAAGTCAGACTAGTGTGGGGAAAATTCAATAATAAACTAGTAATAGCATTCCAGCATTCAGAGATACCATTCTCTGATGGTAAAATAAGGGGAACGTCATCCAACATCGCTTCCAAGATCAGGAGAGTTACATCGTCACCCTCTTCTGTCAGCCCAATATCTACCAGAAATAGCAATGACGTCGACGCTGATAGCAAGGTTGTCCAGGTACATAACAACGGAGTTTGGATCTTTGATAGAAAAGCCGACAACATTTGCGATGTGACATTTGTCAACTGCATTGAGGATAAAGGGAAATTGCCAGCCAAGATCGTCAACTCAACTGTCGGTAGGACACTCGACGTCGTCAGCCTGCTGAAGAGATTTTTCGAACGCAATGGTGGGGCTGTAGACGAAGAACTGCGGGGTGACTTCATGGTGAAGATCCCCGAGGTGACAACTACTGATGACCAGAGGGATATCATCGAGGAACAATTGGGTAAAGTGGACCTCAACGACGACAATTGGGAGCCTTTGGAGAAAGATTCGAGCGCTTTTGTGAAATTGTCGAAGATTCACGTGAAGGGGGAGAGTAACGCATGGGGCAGAGCTGTAGCTACTGTTGACGCAAGTGCCGAGGAGGTAGTTGCGTGGTTCTGGGACTATTGCAGCAACGAGCGAATTGCAGCTGTGAAGAATTTTGAGAAGAATCCCCGTGAGCTCATCAAGACCATCAGTTACAACCACGCTGTTTACAACACGACGAAATCAATGCCATGGCCATTTAACGATCGCCAGTTTGTGTTTGAAAACACATGGACGAAGCGCGAAGACGGAGGCTTCAATTATGCGTGGAGACCTCCTCAGACAGATACCCATTATGACAGCTCTCAGCTTTCAACGGGAAAGAGTAAGAGAAAAATAGTCAGGGGGGCATCAAGGGGGTTTGTGGTCATAATGCCAGAGGATTCATCTAACTGCACTGTCACCTATGTCCTACAAGCTGATGCAGGAGGCCACCTCCCGGCAAAAATTATGGATTCGCAAATTCCTAAAGGACTAAAATCTGTCTTCCAAGTTCGTGACAAGTTCAACCGCGACGATGAAATTGATAAAATCGAGCGAGAGAGGTTGATGGAGATCATGCGAAATAGTGACAAAGAGGTATACAGCTCTTCGGAGGAACAATTGATCGACACAGTCCGGAAGAAAATGGAAAATGTCAGTGAGGACCTTTTCAAACCCCTCAAGAGCCCTGATTTCAGGACGAAAATGAGCATTGCACACATTGTCGTTAAGGGGCACAGTAGCGTGTACTTGAGGTGTCAGGTTACCATCGACGCCAGTGTAGAGGAGTGCGCAGCCTATAATTACACAGTCATGAGTCGGAAACGAATGAAAATAAACGACCGCCCTGACATTGTGAGGCGCGAGGTTAAGCACATCAATAACCATACTTCGGAGATGTTCTACATGAGGAATTTTGGATTCGGGCTCTCACCACGGATGTGGATTCAGTTAGAAATCTGGCAGAAATCAGGTGTTGGAAAATTTTATCATTTTACTGAAGGCATTCAGAAAAGCGAATATTTCGAAGAGGCAAAGAATCTCAGCAGTCACGTTATCAGAGCTAAGGCTACGAAACTATTATCTTTTGAGGAAACTGAAAACGACTGCACCAACCTCACTTGCATTATGAAAAACAGTATCGGTGGGATTGTTCCTCACAAGCTTGTTGATCTTAATTCTGTGGGATTTTTGAGTGACTTTTGTGCCATGAGGGAGCAATTCAGTAGGGATGAAGAAATCGACGAAACAACTAGGAAGGTGATAATGAATTACATTGATCGCACTAATTGTGACTTAACCGAGGAAGAGGAAAAAAATATCCAGTACGCTAGAGATACTTTTCGACTCTTCAAACGCAACGAAGGTAGGAAGAAGATCACAATCGACACCCCAAATGAGATCATAGGTGCAGTTGGTGCGACTGTCGGAGACCGTACCTGGGTTCAACTAAATGCTACTGTGCGGTGTAGTGGACTCGATGCTCTAGCCCTTTTAATGGACGTTGAAAGCCGATGTTTGCTGAGCAAGGAGGGTATATCTGGTGGGACGAAGGTGATTGACGATGAGGGGCACACAAGGTCTGTTGAGGTGCTTGAAAGCGCTTCAACATGGGGGGGGCTGAATCATCTAAAACTTAGGAGTATCATATGGAAAATAAAGGAGGGGAATAAAGATCAGAAGGGATGGAAGGGAAGTAGGATCATCGTCTCCATGGCTCCTCGAGTAACTGCTGATTTGAGCGAGCAAGCCGGTGAGCGTAAGCAAACAAGCCAAAGAGAGCAACCAAGAAGGGGTACATTGTTCACATCTTGGGGCAGAAATAAAGCAGAAGTACTTGACAAGACAGCTTGTCTGGTCAAGATCGTACAAAGTAGGGAAAACGAGTGCACTGTTGAAATGTTGGTGGAAGTACCAGAGAAAAAGGCAAAGCGGAAATTTTTCAGTTCCCAAGTAGGCGGAGAAGAAGGGCAAAGAGCCAATACTCCTTTTGCTCGAAAGCATGTAGAGGGATACCTCATGGAATCATATGACTACAGAGTTCTGTTAACAATGCACCATGTTTTTTTGCGCAGTCAACCGTTAGTTGCGTTGGATCAACAAGACGGGACTGCCATCGGAAAAGTGCTGATGGAGAGCTCAAGTGGACTTTTAAAAGCCTGGAGCAGGACCAAGATGGCAAAGCGCAACAAAATCGATTTGTTCTTTAAAGGTTATAAAAGCGCAAAAACCTTGAAGATGCAACACGAGTGGTTTGAGACTATGTTAGAGACAATTATCTTGCGCCAAAAGTCCACTACAACAAGTGCGAAGAGCCTGGATAAGGTAGATTTTCTGACAAAGACGGATGGATACACACTCGGGAGCAGCTTTTTGCACCTTTTGAGTAGGACAGCAAACGAAGACGGCGCTTTTGACAGCTGGCTCAGGAAAAATCCTGCATTGGAGCAGTTTCACCACCAGCACCGATTCTTTCGACCTTTGATGCGGATAATCGGAAGAAAACAGAACGATGCCAAAACTTGGCACAAATTATTCATTTCAATCGGAACAGGGTTGGCATCCTCAATAGATGTCGGAAGTGACATCTATACCATTTTATATTATCGTAGCATCGGGGAGTATGCTATCGCAGATGCAATGACAGTTTTCCTGTTCATGTCTTTTGGGATCCAAATAATATTAGTAATCGCTATTCATCACCGGAATAAATGGAGAATGCTGGGGGAGATTGTAAGCACTATGACCTTCACAAAGCCGGGGTTCATATTTTGGAGGGTCCTGACCAATGCAAAAAATGAGGGGCATGAAATTATTCCCTCTCTAAGTGAGCTCATGATGTGTATGATAGGTGAAATATTTGCCGAGGCCATCCCCATGACTGTCCTACAAGTGTATGCACTTCTTCAGGTTGAAGACTTAGATTTCATTGTACTTGGGGCGCTGTTTGCGAGCGGCGCATTTGTTGCTAATACGGTGTCATATTTGACATATGCCAAGGACATTGACCAGGAGAGCAGAAGGACCGGGCGTCTGTTTTACGGCTTCATACCTCTACGAGGAATGAGGCTAGTGGCGGTTTATGGAGCCATGCATGCCTTGACTTTCTGTCAGCTCATTGCAAAGAGCATTACTATCGGAATTTTGGTCCAAATTGGAGGTAAACAAACAGCACTTGCTGTGTTAAGTTGCGAGGTTGGAATATACTTGCTCTACAAGGTATTGAGGAAGGATTTCAGGTACTTCTTGCCCTTGCCACAGGGGACGAGCATTGCTTCTAGCCTTCTAACCAGGATTGCCATGAAAATTGTGGCTGACTTCACTGGTATACTGCACGCTCGACACCCATACGAGATGGGAGGCGCTTATTGGCTTTTCAACATGTTTTACACACAAATCATGCTTTTTGTGGCAGTTTGGCTCGGTAGCAACACTGACAACCAGGAGGTAGAACATTTACTGCTTGGCAAAGACAGACTCTGGATTGTGACAACTTGCCTCTTCTTGTTGTGGGTATTTTCACTGACAATACTTCTTGTCTCATGTGAAAGGGGTTTCATACACACTTTTTTCCAACTCACAAGAGCATGGGAGTATAACCGAGCGATGTTCGATACTGGTGATGATGAGTATCGAATGTACATTTTTACAGACCATGAATCTTATTTTATGTGGTACAAAGGAGAGGTAAAAGAGTGGCTCAGTAAGGCTTGGGAAAGGATGCACAGAGAGAAAAAAGATTGGTTCAACAAAGTGGACCTCACAAGCATCCCACTTGAGCTGGTGCCAAACTTCGAGCATGAAAGTGTCAAGGAAGAGATGAGATCAAGCCACCATTACTCCCAAAGAAATAATGATGACAGGACAAGTATTCGAAGAGGGGACAATAGAGCAAAACGGTTAATAGCAAGAATGTTGCGTATTACCCTGGGTACAAGCGATGTGCAGGAAGATACCGAGGTTGATATTACTGAAAGAGAGAAAAGAACAACAAGTGTACGAAAGCGTGTTTTGCGAATTGCAGCAAGTGTTAGGGAAGAGTGCGAATTTGATGCAGATAAAATTGATGAAATATAAATGCAAGTGAGTTTATTGAGGCTATTTATATTGTCAGGGGAAAGGGAGGAGGTCGAGAGAGTATCAAAGAAGGCAGGAGGGGAGGCAGGAAGTAGGGAGTAGGGAGTAGGGAGAAGGGAGTAGGGAGTATTCGGGATTCGGGATTCGGGATTCGGGATTCGGGATTCGGGATTCGGGATTCGGGATTCGGGATTCGGGATTCGGGATTCGGGATTCGGGAGTAGGGATTCGGGAGTAGGGA
>Ga0115557_1001160_pt1 | contig 18111 bp, 8 predicted proteins | sample COGITO_mtgs_1104_FD_87280 | JGI IMG/M metagenome (GOLD analysis project Ga0115557, IMG submission 87280) | Pelagic marine microbial communities from North Sea - COGITO_mtgs_110421 | ecosystem: Environmental > Aquatic > Marine > Epipelagic | place: Germany:Helgoland, sampling site Kabeltonne...
TTCTTTTTTGAATTGGCATTTCCTCACTCAAATTTCTATAAAGGTACGCGCACATGGTATCGTCGAGAAGTATTCACATTTCGATCTCTCTCTCTTTCTCTCTCTCTTTCCTTCTCTCGTATAATTTCGTCTTCTCCTCGTCTGTCTTCTTCTTCTTTTGACTCGCGCAACGACAAACAATTTCATTGGATTGAAAATTCTGAATTTGAACTCATTTTCTCGCAAAGAGAGAGAGTTTTAAAGGGGTTTGAATTGGAGCGGATTTCCATCGTTAAAAGTTTGTGTCCGTGTTCGTTTTCGCGCGACGATGATTCTTCTTCTTGATGCGACCACGGGTATGTGCCTCTTTTTTCGCGCACGAAGGGTAGAAGGGTCTCTGCTTTTTGTTCTCTCTGTGTGTGTATGCGCGTGCGTATGTTGTTGTATTCACCAATTCTCTCTCCAATTTCTGAATTCCTCACAAAACTTTGATACGAAACCAAAAAACAGAAGTATACGATATCAAAAACAAAATGGCCGCATCCAAACGTTCCACTCGATCCACCGCCTCCAAGAAGTCCTTCATCTCCATCCCGAAGATTTCCACTCCGAAGATTGATTTCTCCATGAAAACGAACGCGCAAAAGTTCCTCTTCTTTTCCGCGTTTACCGTCATCGCGTACGGGTTCGCCGCGCTCTTCGCGCCGTGGGAGACGTTCGGGAAGCTCTTGATGCCGATTCTTCCGGCGTCTGGCGTCACGGAGAAGTCGTTCTCTCAATGGAAGGAGGTCTTTGCCACTTTTTCGTTCGGATGGGCGGTCGGGAAAATCGTCGCGGCTTCTTCGTCGCAAAAAGCGACCAAGTTGTTCTGCCAATTGAACTCGCTCCCGATGACGTACTTCGTGTATTGTTGCCACAAAGCGCAAACGTTCGACTGGCCGACGTGGGCGTTGTTTTTGACAGCCTACGTGTACTTTGGGTACTTGGCCAAGTAAATGTCGAGAGAGCGCTGTCTGTTCTAGGACGGAAAAGTATCGTTATTACGTCTTTATGTCGGAAGAAAAGTAGGAGAAAATGTATGCGCTTCGCACGATGGTCTGCGCTCGCCGATACGCCGTCCTAACGCGAAGGAAGCGTTATTTATAATCACACTAAAATTTTATCATCAAACCAATATATATAAGAAAAACAAAACGGGAAAGGGGAGAGGACGAAGACGAAATGAGAGAGAGAGAGAGAGAGAGAGAGAGTATTTTCACGCGCCTTTTATACGAAAGCGTGTTTTTAGCTATTAGCTATTTGTTGTCAGTTGTACTCAAAATCGTCTGTGAGAGAGAACGAAGTAATCACATATTTTCTTCATTTTGAGCACAACACGGCGACGAACACGAAACCGCTCTTTGCACGTCATCATCATCATGTTCGCGACCAGCGCTTCGACGACGACGTTTGTCGCGTCATCGTCTCACCGTTTTCGTTCTCGTCGTTCGTGCGTTCGTGTTCTTCTTCGAGCGGCAAAACCATCATCGTTCGACCCGTCGGATCCGTTAACGTGGAACCAACCGGAAAACAAGGACGGATTTGCACTTGCCAACGATATCGTGGCGAACGTGGAAGACGTGCAGATGCTCACCGACGCGGATTTAGCGAAGATTGTTGGGATGGAAGGCGCTTCGGTGCCACAAATGGTCGGGGATAGGATTAGCGAAGGAGGGAAGAGTTTGGATTTGTATGACGAGGAGGAAGAGGAAGAGGGAAATCGAGCGGCGACGACGACGGCGGAAGGCATAAACGAAGGGATGAAATTGTACAAACAGAAAGAGTATCGAGAAGCTGAGGCGGCGTTTCGAGCGGCGTTGACGTTACCAGGCACCGGTCCGGTTCGTTTTCGTAAGGCGAAAGTGGCGCCGGCGGGGCCGTCGGCCGGGTTCGAAGCGAGAGAAAGTAGTCAGGCTGAGATTTTAGCGGCGCACTACAATCGAGCGTGCTGTTTCGCGCAAATGGGTGAAGTGGACGATGGGTTGGAGTGTTTGAAGTTATCCATCGAGAACGGGTTCGATGATTTCAAATATTTACGCACCGATAAGGACGTGGCGCTGTTGAGAGATGATAAAAGATTTGAACGTTTAATGGATAAATACGAACCGAAAGGCGTCGTCGGCGCTTTGAACGAGTTGATGAAAGGAAACGGCGGGATGAACAATCCAGGAGGCGTTGTTGGAATGTTCATGGATAAGATGAAGAAATAAACTGCGTTTGCTTAGCGCTATTATTATGAAGAGCGCGCGTGTGTGTGTGTGTGTGTGTGTGTGTGTTGTTTTAGTTTCAAAACCAATAAAAATTATCTGCAATCGCTTTTACAACAACAAATATGAGACATAATCTTTCCAACAAACACGCCCATGCGATACATGATGAGGTGGTGGTTCTTTTTCTTCTTTGCTTATTCTGCATTCATTCACTACTTCGCGTCTCTCTCTTTCTCTCTCTTTTAATAAACATGACCTTAATATATACTGATGTTAAAAATACAAACAACATCTTGCTCGCGCGCACGGAAGGAGAGAAAACGTCGAAACGAGAGAGTATATTAGATTATACGCGTCTCTGCTTCGAATATTATTAATGCTCTCTCTTGCGGCGAGAAGACGAGGCTTTTTCAACACTTTTCTTTACACGTTCATAAATTTACGCGCATAACCCTTTGGCTTTGTTCACCGCGTAACTGATGACGTGTCCAATGTGTTGAAAATCTTCCGTTTCGAAATCCGGCGGCATCTTCATGTCGTACGAATACTCCAAAACTTTATCCGTTTGCGGTAAATCGTACTTCGGTGTGCCGTACTTCTCCCAGTTTTTGTGAAAGCGGGCGTTAACGGAGGAGGTGAACCAGCCTAAGTTCACACCGAGTTCGGTGGTAATCTCTCGAAACTTGGCGTTTTCTTCCTCCGTGACGTTCTTCAAAGTGAAGTTCAAGTGGTCCCCAACATCTTCCACGTTCGGGCCACTGGTTGGGACGCTGACGTACTCACCAGCCATCAAATCGATGACGGAAGTGATCAACAACCATCTTTCCATGTATCTCGGCAAACGTTCCGAGTACAAGTTGGCAATTAAAGGGCGCATCATCGCGGCGGTAACTTCGTTCATGCGACTGGACAAGTTCGGCATAGTCAACATGTACTTCTCGCACAACTCCTGCGGTGGCATGCGCGCGTGCTTGTTGTACCTTCTCTCGTAACATCCAGACATGTACAAACATCTCGCCGCGATATCGTCGTCGTCCGTGGTGATAAACCCACCTTCGCCGGAGTTGATCACCTTATCGGATTGTGTCGAGTACGCCGTGACGACCCCGTGATAGCCCAACTGTCTTCCTTTGTATCTCACCCCACACCCGTGCGCGCAATCTTCGATCAACTTCATCCCGTGCTTCTCGCAAATAGCAACCACTTTATCCATATCACACACCTTTCCTCGCATGTGCGACATCAACAAAACCTTCGCGCCGGATTCGCCCGCCTTCTTGTCCAAATCATCCAAATCCATCGTAAAGTTCTCCGTGCATTCCACCAAGACCGGTTCGCACCCGATTCTTAAAATACAACTCGGCAGCGCGGTAAAAGTAAACCCGTTGGTCAAAACTTTATCCCCTTGTTCCACTCCAGTGGCTAACATGGCGATAAAAATCGCGCTCGAGCACGAGTTCACCCCGATTGCGTATTTTTGACCAACCATCTCCGCGAACTGGTCCTCCGCTTGCGCGACCTCACTCGTCTCCGCCGACGTCGCGCAGTATCGAAAAACACGCCCAGATTCCATCACTCGAATCGCCGCTTCAATTCCTTCAGTTGGAATAGACATCGGTTTCGAAAAATCTTTCGTAAACTTCTCCGGCTTGACGAAACCAGCTTTCTGCACCGTGCTGGACTCGATGGACGTCCACTGGTTCGGGTTGGTATTCACGGAGAGCTCGTCGCTCCCATCGAGAACGCCGTTTTCCGCCAACGCGTACTTCGTGGCAATTAACCCACCTCTTCTTCTTTGTCTCCTGATCCCGATGATACCATCATCCCGATCGGTGGTGGTGGTCGTCGCAGCAGCAGCGACGTTGTTCACGACTTTTCGTCGAAGCGTCGTCTTGACATCATCAGAAAAAGAACATCTTTGCTTCACCTTATACTTCAAAAAGCGACCGTACAAATGCGAGGACGCGAAAGACATCTTCTCTGTTGTTCTTTCTCGAGCGTGTGTTGTGTGCGTGTGTTCTCGAGTTGTGCGGGTTTGTATGTGCGCGCGCTTTTTGTGAAGAAAGGAATATGCGCGTGCCCAAATCTCCCTTTGAACAGCTATCCAGCTTAGTATCTCAGCGGTCCAATTTCAGACGAAAAGAGAGATCAAACGGAGGAAAAGGCGGGAAAAAGGAGGACAATTTTTTCGTTTCGACGGTGGAGAACTGCTCGCGGGGGGTCGACGCGAAAAAGAGATTTTGGATTCTTTTTTCATCTGGTGGTCGAGACGGATTTGAGTGAAAAAAAGGTAGTTTTTTCGTTCGTTTCGGGAAAAACACTCAACGCACTTTTGCTGGTGAAAACACACACCAAAAGCTGCTTTGTTTGCGAAGAGAACGCAGAAAGGACGAGAGAGAGAGAGACTTGGAAGAGAGGCTTTTGTCGGCGAGAAGAAGAAGAAGAAGAGATTCGCTCTTTCTTAATTCTTTCTTTCTTTCTTTTGATTATGTCCGACAAAGAAGATGTTTCTCATCGACCGGCGCTGACCAATCCGATGGCGACCAATTTACGCACCACTGGTGAACGTCATCAGTTTTGTTCGCTCCAAGGCCGAGGCGCGTTAGTCACCGGCGCGAGTGGAGGCATCGGTTTAGCCATCGTCGAACGTTTAGCCGAGTGTGGCGTGAATGTTTGCATCGTCGCTCGACGCGTGGAGAAGCTGAACGAATTGAAAGAGAAGTTGGAAACCGAGTATCCAGACGTGACAATTTTTCCTTTGCAGTTGGACGTGTCGAAAACGAGCGAGGAGGAGATGTTGAAGATACCGGAAAAAGTTCCATTCCAGGTGGATATTTTAGTGAATAACGCAGGATTGGCGTTAGGGACGGAAGCCGTGGATACGAATTCAATCTCGGATGCGATGACGGTGGTGAATACGAATATCATGGGCGTGGTGGCGTTTACGAGAGCGTTCGCGAGCGGGATGAGAGAAAGAGACAGAGGACATATTGTGAACATTTCGAGCATTGCAGGACACGAGGCGTATATTGGTGGGAGCATTTATTGCGCGACAAAGCACGCGGTGGATGCGTTTACGCGATCGGCGAGACACGATTTGAGAAATTCGAAAGTGAGAGTGTCGAGCGTGAGTCCGGGCGCGGTGAGGACTGATTTTACCATGACGAGATTTAAAGGAGACGTGGATGCAGAGGCGGCGTTGTACAGAGGCTTTGATCCTATGATTGCGGAGGATGTGGCGGACCAGGTGATATACGCGTTGAGTCGGCCGATGCGGACACAGGTGTGCGATATAATTTCCTTGGCGAATGCGCAGTCCGCCGCTAGAGATATCCATCGAGGCGATTGAAAACGAAATTTTTATGTAAAAAGATCAGTTTCTCTCTTAAATTGTTGTACAACAAGGTCATCTAGTAAGTGCTAGTACTATCATTGCTACTACTATTAGTATACATCATAATCTCTTAAAGTTCCGCGGCGCCATTTACATTCCCGTTGTTCAAAAACTTCACGGTGAAGAGCATCGTGAGAATCATTCCAACGAGAATTTTGACGTGTTCGCTCGTGACTACGAAAACGCTCGTCTGAGAAGAAGAAGGAGCGTGTTGTTGATGATTCGCGGCGTAGGCCGTTGCCGCTTTCGTTCCAGGCGGTGGACGAGGTGAGGTTGGGTTTGTGACTGTATTCGCAGCAGTAGTAGCAGCAGCGTCTTGATTGTGGTGCAATTCTTCCACCGCGCGAGAGACGAGTGATTTTTCGTGCTTCAACTTTTCGAGTTTCCGCTTGGCGTCCAAGAATTCTTCGTGCGCCCGCGCTGCTTCTCTCGTCTTTTGCTCTAGTCTGTCGTTCGCTTGACGCATTGTGCGTTTTAAATCGGACTGTAACACGTCTCTTTCTCTCTCTGCAATCGCACGCGAGTGTACTTCTACGCGTAGTCTTTCGACAACTTGCGCGACGGCATTTTTCGCGGCGGCTTTACCACGCTCGAGTTCACGACGCGCGCGGTCGCGGTCGCGACGTAACCGTTCCACGTCAACTTTCAATGCATCAATTTTCATCTCGTACCTCTGTTTTTCGAGCGCCGAGGCAAGGTTATTTGCTTGGTGTTGCCTACCACCACCACCAAACTGATACTCGCTCCGCGAAGCCATCGGGTGGAAACTCGAGCGTCCACCGGGCGACGACGGTGCTATCGACTCAGGTCCACCACCGGTATCTGGCTGTCGGGAAACACCCGCTTGGGATGCAACCGCCCACGCTTCCGATGCGGCAACTCGAGCGGCTTCTGCCTCGGAGCGAAGTTGCTGCAACTCGATTTCAAGATTTTGAGCTCGCGATTCTGCAGCTTGGAGACGTTGTTGCTCGAGCCAACGCACTCGGCGACTTTCGGCATCTTTCTCGTCCTCAGTTTGCGCGTCGATGCTATTATCGTACGGAACTGCAGCAGTTGAGTCAGGTTGTTGTTGTTGCTGCTTACTCGACGTTTCGATTTCAGTTTTTAATTTCGAGATCTTCATCTCGGCTTCATTCACAGCTGACTCCAAGCGTTCAACCTCATTCGACGCTGCGACGTATTCCTCGTTTCTTCGTTTTGCTTCCGTTTCGAGCCGAACGACTCTCTCGAGCGAGTCTTTGAGTTTTTCGTTCGCGTCTGCTAAATCACGTTTGGATGTGCCCAACTCCATCTCCAAAGCGTCTGTTCGATTCAAAGATTCCTCTCTCGCGGAATCCGCCGTCGATAAACGCGTCGGTGAATCCTGTTCTTCTGCTTCGACGAGCTTCGCTTCGAGCTCTTTCGATCTCGAATTTGCAAAATCTAAACTCGCTTTGAGCTGCGTGAGACTTTGCTTCGCCTCTTGCACCCTCGTCTCGGCGTCTTCCACGTGCTTCTCAGATTCAACCAGTAATACTTCCGTTTCTTTCAATCGCACATTTACTTCGTCTCGCTCAGTTGTAATCTCCTCGACAGTTTTTTCGGCCACTTTCAAGGCAATTTTCATCTCGTCGCACTCGCGCTTCGCGTCTTTCGCATTTGCACGCTCACGCTCCATCGCAAATTCTTCCGCTTTCACTTTCGCTTCGACTTCGCCGAGCTTTTTGGTCTCTTCTTCGAGCAACGTTTCAAACTCGACGAGCTTTTCTGTCGCTTCTCGAAGTTCGTCTTTCAAACTCGCCGTGCGCTTTTTTTCGTGGTTCAACGCATCTTTCACGCGCACTTCTCTCGACTCTGCGTCTTCGAAATCTCGCAACATTCGTTCTCTCTCCGCCTCGGCATTGCGTTTTTCGCGCTCCGCCTCTCGGCTTCGAACTTCCACCTCTTCGAGCGTCTCTCGGAGCATTGAAACTTGGTCTTGGAATCCTTTCCCTTTGGAAACTGCTTTTGCAAATTTTTCCTTAGCATCCGTGAGCTGTGTTTTGGCTCGACTGGCAGATTCCAAGGCGTTCTCGGTTTCATTTTTCGAATCGAGGAGTTCTCGCTGGAGCGTCTTCGCTTGAAGCTCGAGTTTCTCAATCTCCTGTCGATATTTCGATTCCAGGGAAGTTTCCGTCGAATCTACGTTTTGAATGGCATCTTCGAGGCGTTTTTGAGCGGTTTCGAGATCCGAACGTAACATGTGAGCGTCGTTGTCGGCTTTCTGCAATCGGTCTTTGGACTCGCGAAGAGCCGCTTGACTCTCTTTCATCTCTTCTTTCCTCTTTTCTCGCGTCTCTTCGAGTTTCTTCTCAAGGTCGCGCGCGATAGATTCCAAGCCTTGTCGTTCTTTTCTTCGGTCTTCTTCAGCCTCACGCAATCGTTCGTTTGCGCGTTGGTATTCGGCCTCCAAATGTGCAATTTTATCTTTTTGCTCCTCGTCGAGTTTACGCAACGCCGCATTCTCCTCCTCGACAACTGCCACAACCACGGGGTCGGGTTTCGTTTCTAAATCTTGTTTCATGCGATCTTCGCGTTCTTGCATCTTTTTTGTTTCCGTCTCGAACTTCATTTCTGCGTTGTGATGCGCCGCTATAGCATTGGCAACTTCTACGTTCGCGATTTCGTTCGCCCGAAGCGCGTCGCCAAGCGCTTCTTTCAAAGCGCTCGTTTCCGATTCTCGATCAACATTTGCCTTTTCGATCTCTTTTTGCATGCTCTCAGTCGTATCTTTTAAAGCATCTTCGAGCAGCTCGAGTTTTTCTTCCAAAGTCGATTTTTCGGAGGCGATGGCTTCAAAACGTTCGCTCGTTTTGGATTCTAACTCGAGTCGCAAAACCTTTTCACGTTCGGCAAAGGAGGCTTCCAATTCGCTCCGTGTCGCATTCGTTTGCGAACTCGCCGTTTGGACGTCTACTTTTAACGCGTCGATGGTCTTTGACGCATTCTCGAGGGTACCTGTCAATCGGGAAACCTCCGCGTCGAGCGCTTCATTGCGTGCGAAAATTTGCTCGTACGCCGCTTTTGAGTTTATCTCAAATTGCGCTCGGTCGCGTTTCAGACTTTCGATTTCGCTTTCGAGCTTTTTAATCGTGCGTGCTTCTTCGTTGGTTTGCGTTTCTTCTTCTGTCGTGCTTTTTTTGTACTCTTTCAAAAGGCGTTCGTTGAGTTGTCGTAAAGAATCTGCTTCGAGCTTACTCTTTGAGCGCTCTCCTTCGAGCGCTTCGAGTCGAGAAAACGTTTCCTGTCGTTCTTTTTCCAGCTTCGCGTTGGACTGTAGCAACTCCTCACGGAGTGTCGCGAGGGCATTTTCTCTTTCCCTAATAGTGACTTCAAACCGTGCTTTCGATTCCTTTTCCGTTGCATCTAAAGCTAGAGATTTCTCTCGTTCAAACTCGCTTCGCAACTGCGCCATTCCCTCCTCAAGCAGCGCGCTCTGTCGCGCCTCTAATTCTTGTTTGCTTTTCTCTGCGTCTGCGAGTTTTGCAATCTGTTCGGTGATGCGCTTGCGCAAGGTTTCGTTTGTGATTTCACTATCTTTATACCTTTGCACTTGATCCTCGTACGCTTTCGCGTACGATTCTAACTGCGTGTTTGCGGATTCCAACTCCATTCTCAAAACGTCTGATTTTTTCATCCGTCTCCCTGATTTCGTCGCCGAACCCGGTTGCGAAGATTGCGAGTTATACCCACTGACATCCGCAGAAACGACTATACCACTCAAATCTGTCAGTGACCCGCGTCTACTGGCTGACGCAGACGCGGAATGCCCTATTCCTAAATTCGAGAGATTCTGGTACGAGCCTTGCAACGAGTTATTACCGCTCGTATTCGCCGCAAAGTTTGGGTGAACGTGCAAATTCGCTAAGCTTGCTGACCCACCAGACATATTCGAAACATTTGACATGACTCTGGGTAAATCAGCTCTCGATGCTGATCGGGACGCAACCGACATACTCCTCCCTTCGACGTCAATTTCAGACTCGTCTCGACTGTCTTCCTCTTCCTCAAACGCCGTCGCTGCGTCCCAGGCGAAAATGTTTTTATCGCCGGAAGAGAACAGCTGCAACATCCTCTCATCATACGATAACGCCCAGACTTTCTCGCCGACGTGAGCATCCAACTGCGCTACGAACAAGCGCGAATCGGGATCCCATATTTTCACGGATCCGTCGTACCCGGCCGAGGCTAATTTTCCTCCGCCGCACTCTTGCAACGCGCAACAGCCTCCATCGTGCGCGATGTAGCTATTATTATTACTATTGCTATTTGCATTGACACCATCCAAACCCAAGGATGTCGGCGGCAAATCCGAAGAACTAACGATATTCGTCGCCGTTCCTCGATCTACGTTCCATGCGAAAATCTTCCCGTCCTTCCCTGCGCTAAACACGTGTTCGTTATCGTTCGTAAACGTCGCCACCGCACGAACCGTATCGTGATGCCCTCCTCTCAATTCGTTCATCTTTTGACCACTTTGTGTGGAATAAACCCTCAAAACACCATCCCCGCACCCGACCACGAGCATACTTTCGTCCCGAAAAAACGTTAAGCAATTCACCGCGCTCCCGCCGTTTGCGTTCAGCGTAAATTGTATGCGATCCGCCCGCACGTTCCAACACTGCACGGTCCCGTCCCAACTCCCAGAGCATAATAAACTCCCGCTCAAAGTCGATACGAGTGAGCTTATTGGTTTCCTGTGCCCAGTCAACACCGCCACCGCTTGCGCCAAACTCGTATCCCACACTCGCACCGTCCCATCCCAACTTCCACTGGCGACATAATCATCCTCAAACGCGCACAAAGACGACACCGCTTCTTCGTGTCCGCGTAGTTTCTGCACCAGTTGCGCGGTGTACGGATCCCAGACGTTAATCTCTCCGTTCGCGGACCCGGTCAGAAGTAATCCTCGCCACGATAACAACGCGTAGATAGAGTTTGTGTTGTTATCGTGCTGCTTCGGGTAGGACATGGGAAGAGGACGGATTTTGTTTTGATTTTTAGGCCGGATGGAGCCTTGGCGGAAGAGCGAGAACATGCTGCGTGTGTGTGTAAAAGAGAGAGATGCGCGGCGAGGTTTTCTTTGTTCTCTCGTCGCAGCGCTCGCCGTTTAGTTAGCTTCTCGTCGTTGTTATCATCGTTGTTATCATTTGTTTCGTTCGCTGAAAATGTGCCGTTTGAAAAAGATGATGAAAAATGCCTACACAATACTGAATTATTACAACGCAGCGCAACTTCCTCTCACGGGGCAACAACAAAAATACTACACCCTCCTTATAACTCTGGGTTTCTTCAACAACGTCGCCAACCGTTCGATTTCTTTCCTCTGAGTGAGATCGTTGACGTATTTCAAAGCGGTTTGTTTCAATTTTTTCTCCGTCTCTTTGCTCGTATCGTTGAGCGCGCAGCTGAAAATCTCGCCTTGCGGTTGGAATCGAAAGTATTGGTCCTTGTCTGCGTCGAGGACGTGACGGATAGTCGCGTCAACTTGAACGACGTCACACGTGGCGTTGACGACGTTCGTGACCCAGGAGGCGCCGTAAGTGGCGGGGACGTCGCGGGCGACGGGATATCCAGTGCCGAGCGAGCAGAGGATGAGAGGCCTTTTTGGATTGAATATCCGTTTGTCTTCAAACACAGCCGCAGCGGCAGGATTGTTGCACGATATGGCGCCGTCGATGAATCGGAGTTGCGTTCGCGAGCTTTCCAGCGGCGAGAGTTTGTTCAAGCCGCCACCGTGCAGTTGGCCTCGTTTGGCTTTGGCTCTGGCTTTTTCCGTGTCGTCGTCGAGGTCCTCGTCGTTTAGTATATCGTCGTTTAGTATATCGTTTGGACCCAAGCTCGAAGAGGATGGAGTTTTGTGGTGTTCCGCTGAAGATGTGGATGTTACGCCAATGGCTTGAGTGGTCGTTGTAGCCGCGGAAGACGTCAAAGGAGAAGGAGAAGAAGAAGAGCCCAGTTTCTCGCTCATCTCTACACTTCCGTATCCGAGTTCTTTTTCACAAATGAGTTCTTCCATGTACCACGGCGCCGCGGTTGTTGCGCGTAACGCCGCGGTCATACCAATTCTGTAATCACCGGCGTAATCTAACTCTGATTTCTTCTTTATTTTTCCTGACGTCGATGTGTCAACGACGGTTGATGGCGAATGGTTCTCGCGGCGATACGATCGGTGCATGTACAACGAACTCGGGTTTCTCGAAACTAACGAGGAAACCAAAACGACTCTAGGTGCAGGCACGGCAGAACGGAACCATCTTTGGTGCGAGCCGACGGAAAACATTTCTTCATCCGGATCGTCACCGAGGACGTTGCGTAATACGTTTTCGAACGATTTTGCTGCCACGTGACCGGGACCTTTCGTCAACAGCGAGACGTACGAATCCGGTTTGAAGACGTCTTTAGCCATTTGCTCGTATAAAGAGTCGAGTTCAGAGACAGTCATGCGCAAGAGGCCTGCTCCTAGAGCTATGATACCACCAGTTGAAGTCCCGACGATTAAATCAAACACTTCTCCAACACACCACGCGCCAGTAGCTTCCAAGATGCGTTTAAGAATAACAACCGTGACGTATCCTCTCATTCCGCCACCATCCATGCACAATACGCGCACTGGCGTGGTTTCCGATTCGTCCAGATCGTAAGCTTCCGCGCGAATGCCTAAATCTTCAGAGCCTAAGGAGTTGACGATACGTTGCGCGACGCGCCATTTGCGAAACTTTCTCGCAGATTGTGGGTCGAACATGGATGCAGATGACGAGGTAGGGGAAAGCGCATCCATCGACGACGCGCGGGAAACCCCTTTGGACGAGAGAGGGTTGTTCCATGGATTATAGCATCGACCGACGAGGACGCCACCTTCCGGTGCAGTCTTCTTACTCAATAAAGCGGCGTTGTCAGAATTCGTCGCATCCCGGTCTTTCAACGCTAACAGAAGCGCGTTGCGTAATCTGCGGGCCACTTGATTCGTGCTCCCGTCTTCGCTCTCAAAAGCAGGGATGTCGATGCGAATCACGCAGTCTTCGCCAAAGAGTTGGTGTCGTCGACGACTTTCAGCTTTTGCACCCTCGTGGTTTCGCGCGAAGACATCGCCGGGAACGACAAAGACTGGAATGTGCAACTCGGAGCTTTCAAAGTTTGGATTTGCGATGAGAGGTTGAATCGTTTCCCGAGCGTCACTCTCACCGGCAATTTTCGGCCAGACGAAAAAGACTGCTTTCGCGCCTGCGTTTTGAAGAAGCCACGTTAAACGCGGCGCTTGTCGCATGATTTCACAAAAAGAGCCCCAATCATTGCGCTTGGCTTTGATGGCAATCACTGAGCCTTTATAGCAAGCGGACATTTTATCCCCTTCTGTGTCGTTCGTTTCGCTCAACAAGTGCTCGCCGGCGACGTCTTGCCAATCGCTTTCGGAATCAGATAAATCTTCGGCGATAGTTGCAGCAGCTTGCTTGGTGGGTGGCGTTGGTATTCTTGGATCGACTTCCCCGTGCCAGCCAGAATCTAACCGAGAGAGCGCTTTTGTTTCGAGAGGTGATAAGGGCGCTGACCCGTTTCCTGTTGCGCTCCTCATCTTGCTAGGTAATTGAATTAAACCATCGAATTTCTTATGCGTCGGCTTTTCGAGCTCGATGACTCGAAGAGGCGCCGCATAAATACCTTCGTTATCTGGCATCGCTGGAAACTGTGCTCGCATGCAACTCATTTCGAAGCATTCCGTGCTTTCAGCAAAGCTTGAATTTCGTCTGCGATGCTTCGGCTTCGAGTCCTTCTCCGAAAAATTCTTCCCAGATACAGACGACGAGGACGTCGAGGCCATGATCACTTTACACGTTTTCAAGTCGTTCGCGGCGAGCCATTCGACAACGCGTTCGAGTTTCAGGAGCGGAGTTGTGTCTAAATCAGCACCTAAAAACCCGTTCCATGAGGCTAGAAATGAACGCAAGATTGCCTCGAGCGAGTCGCGACGAATCGCTTCGGCTAGATGCGCACCGTTGTCTCGCAAACAAAACGCCGCGAGCGTTCTGATGCATGTACGTATGTTTTCTTGGTGTGCATTGATTCTTAATTTTCCATCTGCATCAATCTGATGTACAATTCGATCGCTAAGGTACTCAATCGTACCGGCGGCGATGAATTCACGTGCGAGCTTCGCGGAATACTCGCTCTCGCGTTTTCTCGATATTTCTCGCATCCAGTGCTCAATTCGCGCCGAGACTTGACTCGCTGCATCGTTCGACTCGCTCGCTTTGAGCGCATTCCACTGAAAACGACGCATGCGTCGTCGCGCGAAATGAATTAATGTGCTAAGCAACGGCGTCGCCAATATGTTCGAGTGTGAAAACTCGCCGCCGAAACCGAGCTGCGCGGATTGTACCAAGTAATTTGGTTGAATCTTGACAAACTCGGGCTCTCCACTTGCACGAGTGCTTTTCGATGTTTTTCTGTCTTCATCTTCAGCCGCAGCAAAGAGGCACGGCTCTACTGCTTCAACGACCGCGCGAAGCTTTAGCGACTCGAGGCGTTCAATTTCCCTTTGTTCGGGGATAATATCAACCACGCCTAGATCTGATTTCGGTTTCTCTAAAGCTATATTTTTACTATCATCACCGTCTTCTTCTTCCTCGCCATTTAAACCTGCGTCAAGCTCGAGAAGAATCCGGTCGATGTCGTCCTCAACTTTATTTATACCATCTTCATCTGATTGCGCTTTTTCCATTTCTCCGTCGTCGTCTGATTCTTCCGCGTTTTCTGTTGCCCATACGCCGCACACCTCCCACGATTGCATCTTTTTATCATCCGCACTCGATTGGCCGCTCGAGGATGTCGCACTTGTAGATCCCGGACTCGATGTTTTACCCAAAAGTTCCGCGGATTCAGTACCGCTGAAAAATACGTTCTTATCGTTACCTATATTCCCAAGCTTCCTCATCATCGGAAACCACCCGTCTGGACTCGCAAACGCGAATCGAATCTTAATCGACGCTCTTTGATCTTTACCTTTATTGATTGCAGCGTCGATAAAACGAGAGGTGAAAGTATTTGGCTCGTTACTATTCTCACATATCGCCGCCATGCAAATTGCGGACGCGTTTTTCGGATCCCCCCCTATGGCGTCCGAAATAGCTCGCGAAGCGAGCGCGACGTCGCCGCCGAACCGATGGACAAAAATCTCGCGCAACGCATCCGATATTCCGGATTCAGCAGCATTCAATGCCCAAGTACCGCACGTGGTAACAATTACCATTCGCGCACCAAGTATCCGCTGCCCATCTCGAGATTTTGCAAATGCACCATCGGACGGTGAAAATGCCAACTTTAACGCTTCGCAGGCTGCTCTCGACGCGTTCGAATCCGTTCGTTTCGATCCGATCGTATCGAAGGTGACGTCGTGTTCTATGGCACCATCCGATAAACGAAACACGAGCACGTTCACTCCGCGTTCTTTTTGCCACGTAGAGGCGAAAGATGTCGAAGCTGTCGACGACCCAACATCTGTGTTTTGACGTTTTGGCACCCAATCTTGTCGTCTATCGAGCTTGGACACCTCGTCTTTACCTGGCGCCGGCGGTTTTTGCAAATCTAAATTTTCCATCTGTTCTTGAATAACTGATCCGGACGTTCCACGCTTTGGTGCGTAATTCGAGTCGCCAACCACGACCTCTCTCGCATCTTTCGTACAACTCGCGGAAACTTCTAACCCGTTTGCGCTTACCCACACTCGACGCGTCGTCACCGCCGGTTCGGAATTCTCGTCGTTATTATTATCCAAATTAAACGCTGCTAATGCGATGGCGTAGCCGGATCGACTCGGTGGAAACGATATCACTTTTTCTCTCTCAATCAACTCCTGCGCATTTATTTCGTACATGATTCGAGACCCTTTCACGACCCAAACGGAATGACCGGCTTTCGCCGCAAACACGAACGCGTCCGAAACGACTTCCGAAAGTTTCTCGTTCTCTCTCAACGCCGGTTGCACGTCTAACGCGAGCTTCCATCCACTACCTTTACTACTATCATTACTACTACCATCCTTCCCATTCTCTCTTCCTTTACTACTGCTACTGCTACTCAACACGCTCTCGTACACCTTCGGTGGAAGCGACTTCGCGTTCCACCGAAACTTCACGTCGTGCGCGCCGCTCCTCACGTACTCCAACGTCGGCGCTATGTGCACTTGCACCTCTTTCTTCGACGCCACGAGTAACGCTTTATGTACCTCTTTTTTCTTCTTCATCGCGTCTCTGTCCTCCGTTTGGTCTGCAGAGGACGTTTCTTTCATCGAACTCGTAGATGTCTCGAAGTAATCCTTAGGGAGTAAACACCGTATCGAATACGTGCCAGAGGATAACTCCTGCGTGTTGAATCGTAACGAAAACGTCGCTTTACTCTCTCGCTCGTCGTCCAAGGACGCGTTCCCGACGTGTTTATATCGCCTCCCTACCGCGGCGGAAAGAGGCATCATCCACGACGACGACGATGAGGAGGATGACGACGATGAGTCGTACGCCATCTCCACGCGAAGGTATCTCGGGAACAACACCTCCCTTCGGTACGTGTTCGTTACTGAACTTCTCGTTGGTCGGGGAAAAGACACGCGCGCGGTGACGCATATCTCGCACCCGATTTCGAACGTGTCCGTGGAAGACGGGGAGAGGATGTCTAAAGTTGCCAGCGGCGCAGGAGGAGGAGGAGGAGGAGGTTGGGACATATCTCTCGTCTTAAGGAGGAGTAAACTCAACAAAGCGCAGGAAAGTTGTGAAGAAGTGAAAGAAGTGAAAGAAGAAGCGAAAAAACAATCAACGTGCGAAGAAATCGTAGGTTCTCTCTCTCTCTTTCTCTCTCGTACTGTTGTTAGTATTAAAATATATGTGTAGTAGCAGTTTCTCGTGATCAGTCTCCGATGAGATCGAACAAATTGTCCAAGTTCTCCAAAAACTGGCCGTCGGTTTGTTGCTGTTGCTGCGTGCGCGGCGACGCCGGGCTGAGTTGCGTTTGCGTTTGCGCGACGACCGAGGAGGTGGTGCCGAGACCACCGATGGGACCACCGATGGAACCGATGCCACCGCCTCCGAAAGCGCCGCCTCCGAAAGCGCCGCCGTAATCGCCGAAAGCGCCGAGACCTCGCGAGGTTTGCGTTTGAGGAGGGGATTGGCCAAAAGCGGAGGCGCCTCCGGTTTGTTGTTGAGAAGAGGAACTGCCCATCAACGGATCCCAGGAGGAGGTTGGTTGCACGCGTTGTTGCTCTTGCTGCAAGTAGGACGGTTGTTGTTGCTGCTGTTGCTGCTGCTGCTGCTGCTGTCCATAACCTGAGGAGGCTTGTTGCTGCTGATAGGAAGGCTGTTGATCAAACATCGATGTCGCGCGCTGTTGCTGTTGCTGTTGTTGGGAAGAACCAAAACCTAAATTGGCGACACCGGAGACGACGCTGGCGACGTTACCACCCAATTGCTGCTGTTGCTGCGGCGGATACGACGACGGCGCGCCGTATTGCTGCGTCTGGCGTTGCTGTTGCTGTTGCTGCTGAAGTGAAGGTCCTTCGTTGTTCCAACGTTGCGACGGAGGTTGCGGCGGTGGTTGCTGAGAAACACTACTATACGCGTTGAGCGCATTCATACCTATTTGCTGCTGCTGTTGAGCAGACACCGTCGAAGATAGATTCATGTAGTTAGACGGTGGCGGCACAGGCTGCTGTTGTAGTTGTTGAATCTGTTGCGGAGGCTGCTGTACTTGCGGAGGTGGCTGTCTCGGAGGCTGCTGCGGTGGCTGCTGCGGAGGCTGTATGTCTGCTCTCGATTGCTGCGCGTCTACAGGAGGTCTTCCAGGAGGCGGTCCGGGAGGTACCGGTGGCGGTGCCATCTTTCGCGTGGGCGAACCAAACGGTGGAGGACCGGGTGGTGGCGGACCAGGAGGCGGCGGTGGCGCGAAGCGGTCCTCGTACGACCCAGATTGTGACGTCGCTGAATACCCTCTGGACGCCGCCGATCTTTGCTGTCCTTTTGGCAACGGCATAGCCGGCGCGGCGGCCCACGATTCCGCGGCGTTACTCTTGCCGCTACTCTTAACCGAGCCAGCTTGTTGAAACCCTGCACCAGCTGGTGCGTCTGCGCCGGCTTCACCGTATCTGCGCTGCTCTTCCAATTGCAAACGTCTTGCCATGGCTTCGTCAGATTCAACCTCTTCCGCGGCAGCCGCAGCCGCAGCCGCTTTCTCTTTCTTCTTCTGCCTTTGCGCGGCTTTCTTGGACAAAGTCGACGAAACAGCAGCATTCGGATTATTCGTCTGCGAAGATACGGAAGCGTTTGCGTTTTGACTGGCATCTTTCTTCGCGAGCTTCTCCTTAATCGCGTTCATTTCTGCCATCTCTCTTTCCGCGGCTTCCTCCATCGCTTTCTTCAACGCCTCGCGTCTTTGCTGGGCCTCGTCTATAGCTTTCGCCGCATCATCTTCCGCATTTTTCTTATTCAA
>Ga0115557_1001163_pt1 | contig 18064 bp, 11 predicted proteins | sample COGITO_mtgs_1104_FD_87280 | JGI IMG/M metagenome (GOLD analysis project Ga0115557, IMG submission 87280) | Pelagic marine microbial communities from North Sea - COGITO_mtgs_110421 | ecosystem: Environmental > Aquatic > Marine > Epipelagic | place: Germany:Helgoland, sampling site Kabeltonne...
CGGGGGGGGTGGGGGGGGGGGGGGGGGGGGGGGGGGGGGGGGGGGGGGGGGGGGGGGGGGGGGGGGGGGGGGAAACGAAGGCGAAGGACGACGACGACGGAGATGGTGACGGCGCCGAGGGATTCAAGGACGATGACAGCGATGATAGACCGATTATCACGGACGAATACGAACACCAAGACGAGCAGGAACACGACTCGTCCTCCTCCGGCAAGGTTGTCCCACAAGAGACGTCTTCTGTATCCCCCCCCCCCGGTGGTACTACTACTACTACTACTACTACTACTACTACTACTACTACTACTAGAGACGCGCCGTTGCGCACGGACTGGATCGGCGATCTCTTGCCGGAGGAGGACGAGTCGAGTTTCCTCCGCGAGATGTCGCTCCTGCACGAGGATGAGCTCCCCCAGGGTGACCTCCGGACTTTCGAGGAGGAGGCCGTCGAGAAGATATTGGATACTTTTGACTGCGACGATGCCGAGGTAGACGGAGGCGATGGTGGTGATATTGGTATTGGTATCCCCTCCTCCAAGGCCACTTCCGTCTCGGAGCAGAAGAAGATAATCGCTCTCCTCTACCTAAGCAAGATAGTGAACTCCTTCATGTCCTCCGACTCCCCCCTGGGGCGCGTCCAGAGGCACGAGAACCAGACCAAGCTCCTCAACGTGTTCATCCGCTGCGACGGGCTCGCGAGGGTGCACGCCGTGCAGGGGAAGTTCAAGGAGCAGAGATTTAGGACCCTCGCGAGCCACGTGCTTGCCAAGGTCGCGAGCAAAATTTACGAGGGGTGGAACTGAACTGAACTGAACTGAACTGAACTGAAAAGAACTGAACTGAACTGAACTGAACTGAACTGAACCGATGCGTTGTTGAAGGTGCGGGGACTTACATTACATACATTACCAGTGACTTCAATTAGAGAGTAAACATTTATGGAAGTAGAGATCGATAGGTTGAGGTGTTTTGAGAAAAAAAAGAAAAAATCAACAACGTTCTTATAATCGAAAAACAGATAAAGAACATCTCGCGCTTCGCCAAACATCACCCATTAAAAAAACCAATCTACCTGCCCAACACTTTTAATTTAATTTTCATTCGCTGTCGCTCTCGCTGCTGAGTTCGCTGCCATCCCCGGCGGCGACGAGTTCCTTGGCCGTCTTCTTCACCTCGGCCCGCTTCGCCTCCTCCCTTTGCTTCGTCACAACCTCTCTCTCTTCCTTATATCTTCTCTGGGTATTCTTCCTCATATCCCCCTTGAGGCTCGCAAGGGTGAGCAAGACTGCCTCCTCCGTCCTTATGGTCCTGGATCCCTGAAGAGGACACACGTTGAGCCACATGTCAAACAGCGTCTCCGCATCCTCTCCCGCGACGTGAACGCACTCATCGTCCGCGTCCACGCACTCCTCGATCCCCGCGACGCCCCCGAACACGATCAGGCTGTGCTTGAACCCCGGCAGGGAGAAGTCCACGTCGTCAACAGATTTGCTGCCCCTCTCGCTGGTGCCGATCTTCAGGTCGTAGCCAGAGGGGTACGGGCATTCGGAGAATATCTTGGTTATGGAGGAGGCAACGCGAACCTGATAACCCCAGTAAGTGCCGTCCCTAAGCGTCGGTTCGCTCGGAGATACCACGGTTCCCTTGATATTCTTGGCATCATAATCCTCAATTTCGACTGTGACACGCATCCCCGCCTCCAGGGGCATGTTGACCTCGACATCCTTCTTCACCCCGGCGTTGACGAGGGAGTTTCCAGTGCTCGGATTCTTCTTGTCCAGCACGATCCCCTCGCGGAAAGTCGAGCGCTCACCGGCCCGGACGTGGTGAGGGGCGTCAATGGGGTTGATGACACCCGCGGCGTTCAGGTCGCTTGACATCGGAAAGAACCCCCGGCGGAGGTACTGAGGGCACTCACAGTACTGGAGGATTCGGGCCATGAAAAGGTTGTCGTTCTTGTTGGGGTTCGTTTCGCTTCCGCTCTCGTTGCTCATGCCCGCGGTTGTCTTGCTGCGCTTTCCCAGCTTGTCATCAAAGACCACAATCTCATCCACATGGTAGATCGAAGCAGCCCGAGCTATTTGACCAACAATATATGTTTTCAGCTCTTTCGTCTGGGCGTTGTTAACAATGCTACCCGGGAGGGCTATGGTTAACGTGTCACTTCGGCTCATGTTGGGGGAGGGTATCGTCATCATGACCTTGCCAAAATTGTGGTTCGAGGTTTTCTCGTTCTTCTTAGACCTCTTCGCATTCTGCGTGGTGTTGTTCGCCGAATTAGGATTCAAATCGACCCCGCCGCCCTGCTTGAAATTCACCCACCCGCCAGCCCTTTTCTTCGATTTTACCACCTTCGTCGTCCTGGAATTCGACCGAGAGTTTTTCTGCTGCCCCTGGTTATGGTGGTAGTCTCTTCGCGTCCCATCTCCATCCGCACCTTGGGCCGGGCTATCCATTCTGATGTTGTGGGTGGGAGGAAGGAAAAAAAGAAACAGAAGAAGGGAAAGGGGGATTTAGGTGACGATGATGAGTGACGAATGGATATCCTGGATAGTCTATTAGGACCCGACCAGAATTTTAACTAACTTTTCCAGGCGACACCAAATTTTGTCAAAAATGTGTGTGTACCGAGTTTACTTTTTTCCCCCTTAAAAGCCACCTGAAATTGCTAAAAATCTAAAAATAAAAAATTCTTGGGATGATGGTGCAGAGAAGTTATTATATCAGTGCTCCCAAAAAGAAAGAGGTTTATCAAGACAAATTCCTTGCGCCCCCTCCAATGTCTGTTGATCCAGGAGCCAAGAAAAAGTCATTGACGAGGACGTTGATAATGAGCTGCACTCCGGTACTCTATGGATGTAAATCCCTCCTCTCACGTCAATCTTAAGGGATGTACACAGCTCACGCATGACTATATATCACTAAAGTATATACTTCAAAATTGTAAATTCTGGCCCTTCTTTTCTTTATTTTATTTTATATTCTCTCACTGTAATTCATTTGTCTTGTGGTTTCCTAGGGATTTCAGTTTCGTCTCAGCATTCATTTGCTTGTTGACAAGCTTGGCATAGACCCCCTCATCTTCGCCCTTCCTGAGCAATTCTTCGTGTGTGCCCTTCTCTACAATTGTACCATCTTGAACAACGCAGATGGAATCGGCATTTCGAATTGTGCTCAACCGGTGGGCAATGACAATAACTGTCATGGATTTGTTTTTGTTTTCGCCGTTGTCGTTGCCTTTGCCGTTGCCTTTGCCGTTGCCGTTGCCTTTGCCGTTTGCAATATCCTCGCGACGGAGCATCGAGTCAATAGATTCCTGTACAAGCGCCTCGCTCTCTGCATCAAGAGCGCTCGTCGCCTCGTCAAGCAGAAGAACCCTTGGTTTTCTGACGAGTGCACGGGCGATGGCAATTCGCTGTTTCTGCCCTCCGCTGAGCTGCACCCCCCGCTCCCCCACATCCGTGTCGTACTGCTCCGGCAGTCCACTGATGAATTGATGCGCATTCGCGAAGACACATGCGTCCTTAATCTGCTCCATTGTGGGCTCAAACTTGGTTCCCTCAAGACCGTACATGATATTTCGTGCCACTGAACGCGCGTATAGGGTGGGTTCTTGGGAGACGCACGCAACATTTCTGCTGAGCCACTCGGGTGAAAGCTCATGAACGGAGTTTCCGTCGATCATCACTTGACCGCTCGTCGCGTCATACAAATGCTGAATCAGTGAAATGACGCTTGACTTACCGCCTCCTGATGGCCCGACGAGGGCAATAACCTTTCCCGCCTCGATATCGAGGTTCATGCCGCAGAGAACTTGGCGCTGTGGTCGTGCAGGATAATACATATCCACATCTTTCAGAGCGACGTTACCAACGCAAGTTGGGGGGTGAAGAGGTTTGTCGGTCGATTTGATCTTAGGCTCTCTATGCATGAGCTCGAACACCTTGTCTGCAGCACCGACGGCTTGGGTAAGGGAGGAGAAGATGGATCCCATACTATTGAATGCATCTGAAAGGGAGGAGAGGTACAGGAGAAAGCTTACGAGCTCTCCAGAGGTGATTTCGGACTGCTGCACGAGCATTCCTCCGTAAAGCAAGACGAGCGCGGTTACTAGCTGAGGCAAAGATGTGATCAGGCTGCAGTAGACTAAGTAAGCATACGCGCTTCGGAGGTTCAGATCTAAGTAGCGATCGATAAAGACGCGATACTCATCGTATTCGCTCTTCTCTGCTCCAAAAATTTTGACCGTACTCATGGAAGAAAGTGCAGCCTCGGAAACAGAATTCGCGTCGGCTAGTTTCTTTTGAGTCAATTTAGTCAGCCGACGAATGAAATGGCCGTACACCTTCGAAGCGACGGTGATTGCCGGAATGCTCACAAAGGCAAGGAGAGACAATTCCCAGCTTATGTAAAACATGAAAATCAAAACTCCGACGGCCTGTACAAAGCTCCGCAAGAAAACATTCACGTTGAGAGTGACTTGGTCACCAACGAGAGTCGTGTCGCTGCAGAGTCGCGAGGTAATGTCGCCGGTTTTCGTCGTGTCAAAGAACCCGATTTCTTGCCTGAACAGGCTTTCCATCAGAAGGCTCCGCAGCCTGGCGTTGACCCTCCCACCCACTACGGTAAAAATGCTACCCCTCAACCCACTAAAAACTCCACAGGCAACTGCAGCGATTGCCAGCTTCGTCACATTCTCGACAAACCCAGGAATCTCCCAGACATTGCCTTTATCATCGCTGTTGCTGTTTTTGTTAACCGCATCTAGGACATTGCCTGTGAATTGTGGTATGTAGACCTTTGTGGGGTGGTTGGTGTGTTAGCAAGCTTCCGACATTAGTGAGCTCTCGAATACGCGCATCTATCTCTCTGCCCTGCTCACTTTATGTCGCTTCGAGCTCAAGCTCTCGCCTCACCTGAGCAATAGCAGCCAGCACCAAAAACACAAAGGCCATAAATATGTAATACGCGTCAGGACGGCACACTTTAAAGAGGTCAAACCAACCGGCCTTATAGGCGGTGTCGGCAGTAATTTCAGGGAGGGCAATGGAGGACTCCGTGCTCGCCCTCGGCGAAGTGGTGGATTGAGAGAGTAGTGGGTCCTCCAGAGACTCGCCGTTGAAACGGCTATAGGGGGATTCCGATTCCCTCCGTCTCTTTCGCCGCTCCCGCAAATTATCGCGGCTTTTAATAGCTTCCACACAAACGTCTGAGATCAGGGACGTATACGCGGTGCAGCAGAGGGAACAGCTCATGACCCCTCCCCAGAAGATCCACACACTCGTTGTTACATCCTTGGCGAAAATTCGATCGAAACATTTACAGGAAATGAAAAGAATCTGCAAAATGCAGACAATCTCCGTGTAAAGCATTGGTCGGTGGATCGTTCTCGATATGTAAGACTTCCAAGGCTCTTCCAGAATCTCCTCCTCAAGTGCCTCCTTAGTCTTCTTCACCCCACTTCTTGTGTGAGTCTCCTGAGGAAGGTTGTGTAGGATAGAGACCGAGGTGTGCGTCGAGAGAAGGGAGACAATCACAGTTAAGCTAATCGCGAGGAGGCGAAGGACGAGGAGTACAGGAAAATCAACAACTGATTCATTCATAGAGTAGTTAGAAAAGGACAGGTCATCCGAGGAAATGAAGGGCTGAAGAGGAGGAAGGAAAGGGCATATTCCCGAGACAATCACATCCAGCAAAAGGAAAACCACACATTTGCGGATTGCTGCTGTCTTTGTCACCATTACCACTTATAGTAGGCAGCGTTACAGAGAGAACACGAGCACCTGAGTGAGTCGGGTGTTTTCCAGAGCGACAAGGGAGATCAAGTGTTCTAAACAATGCTTCAGGCGATTTCTAATACGTTGAACCGTCCTTACAAGGAAAATTATCCCAATATTTTTCGTTTGTTTCGCGTTTCTTTTGTTTCGCTCGGATTCATTCGCGTACTTTTATCTTTTCCTTTATTGCAAGATAAATAAGTATCGCGAATTTGATTCGATAGCAATGTCTATCCGTTTTTTCTCGCTGAAGCTTCTGCCCTATGTTGCACCCTCAACACCTCCACCGACGGACGAGCCCCAAGCACGTCGTAGTGTCTGGGTTTTCCCTCCGCAGGGTACGGTACTGAACGTGACAAATGTGGTGCTGGTCCCGCGGAGGCGCAAGCCGAAGAAGAAAAAAAAGGGTGCGAAGACGGTCAAGCAGAAAACAAATTTTACATACCTCGTCAAGACAAAGACTATGACCCCACACCTCAACACGACGATGAACTCTGATGAATTTTCCAGCGGACCCCCTGAATGGGAGGTGAGTAAATTTAAAGTCGACGGCGTTGTTGTTGTCGTGATCTTACGAACCCAAAACTCACAAAAAATATTCCCAGGACGACGAGGAGAGTCTTGGTGGTGGCTCTGTCCCTCCCTCCTATTCTGTGGAGGTGGAGGAAGACGAAGACATCGACGACAAAGAGCTTACCGTCGCTGAGGGTGCCGAGGATGACGATGAGTACGAGGGTTCCGTGGAGTCGCTTCCGACCGTCAGCGGCGACGAGATGTTGGTATCGTCCACCGTCGCTTCCTTGTCCCCGAATGGTGCGAGGAATGCGCAGGTAAATCTGTCGTTCGGGGACGACGATGAGGTTGGATTCAGAGTGGAGCGTCGGAGTGATGATGACGATGACAATGAGGAAGAGGAGCGGTTCATGGTGGAGATCAGCGGCTATTACCAAACTGTTTTCGAAGATGAAGATGTGTACGCCTCTGATGATGATGATGACGGACGACCAATTGGTATGCTTCCTCACGAGGGCTACGGTTATCTGGATGGTGACGACGGCGATAGTGAGGGCGACGAGGAGGACTACATTGAGAATGCTGTGAATAAAAGTCTAAGCAACGATAGGCGCGATATGGAGGAAGAATTCACAAGGCTAGAGGAGCGTGACATAGACCAGTTCATGGATGACGATGATAGTGATGAGGATGATGATGAAGATGAAGATGGAGATGATGACTTTTTCATCGAAATCGAAGTCAGTGCTTCTGACGATGACGACGACGATGACGACGATGACGACGATGACGACGATGAAGACGATGAAGACGATGAAGACGATGCGGGCGGCCTCAACGACAGCGACTACATCCCCCCTCGCCAAGTTAAACATGTAAAAAAAGGAAAGAAGCGCAAGAAGGATGATGATGATGACGGAAGTGAGGAGGCGAGACAGCTACCGCCTCCACCACCTGAACCGTCATCATCGGAGAAAGAGAAGAAGAAGAAGAAGAAGAAGAAGAAAGGGAAGCAATGAGCTGAAAAAAATGTAATATATTTTTGGGGCCAAAAAATACTCTTTCTCATCATCTACAATTATATCTCACAATTTTTCAGCTACTCATCGAATCCCCCCCCCCATTTCTTTAAAACTGGTCACGGAAGCGAAACCAGGAGGACAACACTTAAGATGGGAAAATTCTCCATCGCAACTGCCATTGATGCAGGAATTCCTGCCCAGTCAGCCTCCTCTCAGCCCCAGTCCCCCCTGGCCCCGTGCACAAACTCCTTGTTAACTAATGAGAAACCACCACTTTAAACCAACCACTACCACTAACAGTGGGGAAATTTATTTTCGTGAGTTGTTATTGTTGTGGCTTGCCAACAAATTCCCAACGAAAGAGCTTGATACCACACTTACGGCCTGTTTGTACTCCCTTTTCTCTTCTCGAGGGGGTGGCTTCGGAACAGAAAAGTTACTGCCTGTTTTTGACGAGCAATTGCTCTGACTAGAGGTTGACCTGGTTGACGGAGTAGTGGGCTTGTCAGGGGAGTCTAAAATCAGTGAAATTGAGGCATCAGTATGGATAGCATCAACTAGACGTTTTTTGGTCGATGACCTGGGGGGCGAAGCAGGCGGAGAGACGGTCGGCATGGTTTAATCACCTTCAATAAATGATTAATCTTGAGAGAAGTATTTATTTACGTATTCGAAGTAATGTAACATATTCACTTTTTGTATCTTGTGCCTAGGGTTATTAACTCTCCCGGGCCTTATTTAGCTGGGGAATATACCAATCTTGCACTGTACAGATTGTTGTTTTGATGCGTAAAAGGTTCCTCAGAAGCCAGAGTATTCTCGTCACTTGATCCCATCTTCTTCTTTTATACCAACCCTAACATCCTAACATGACAGGAAGGCAGGAAATGGAGCAGCCGCTTCTAGAGGTCATCGAAGACACAAACACCGACGATGTCGCGACGACACCAACAACATCTCATGAGGATAATGGCGGTGATACGACGACCAAAAAAATATCACGCTCGTGTCGGCGCTGCTGCTCTTGTAGGTGCACTTGTGTCACGATCTTGCTCATTACCATCGGTATTTTATCATACATCTTTTGGTTTCTCTGCTGCCCTGCCATGAAAATGCTTGATTGCTCTGATGGTGACGATGCCTGCTTTTCCATAAATCAACTCAATGAAAAATACTTTGACGGCGGGCCCTACGCGTTGTACGAGGATAACCCGTTCTGGGGTGACGCTGTAACGATCCAGACTCTTGTGGACTATGCTGAGAACAGTGGAGAATGTGATGACTCCTGCAGCAGCATGATTGAGAATCTTGTGTCTGCGGTACATAGGCGGCGTAGCAGCTGGATTGTTAAGCAGTTCTCCTTTGCATCCTGGCCGAGCAGCGGCTACGAAGATGCATCCTACGACGATCCGCTGTGGTGGAGTCTGTTGTACCTCAATGCAGGCCGAGTCTTCGACAATCACCACTTCGTTGATACTTCGCGAATTATTTTTGACTGGGTTTATGAAAAGAGTTGGAATGCGTCTCCAATCAACTGCGACGGGGGGATGTGCTGGGAGCATGAACAAGGAACGGCAAAAAATAGTGACTGCTACAAGAACAGCATTACCAACGAATTAGCTTTCACCGTTGCAAGCGGACTCCATCTCAGCGGAAGGATGAAGGACGATACTTATTTGACCACCGCAATGGAGATCTACGATTGGTTCGAAAGCGGTTTTTTGAACAATGACCTAGAATTATTGATCAGCGATTTTGTCGGGAATGAGTGCAAATCTACACCGGACTATGCTCCATGGTCTTACACACAAGGTGTTGTTCTCAATGGCCTCGTGAATCTTTATTCCATCAGCGGGGATGCAAAGTATTTGAGCACATCCATCAAACTTGTGAATGGCGTCATGGAGTTGTTAGTAGAGGAGAAGGCCGGGCTGAAGGTGCTGAAAGAGATCGCCGGCGTGGTTGATAGAGACGGGCAGCTGTTCAAAGGGATCTTTGTTCGCAACCTGCAAATCCTGCTGAAGGAGGTGAGTGAGCGAGTGCGATAGATGCTTGTAAGCGTCACCTTTACGACGAGATGTGCGATTTAGCCAGCTCACAAAACGAAACTGCCGTTGCAGGATAATCTTGACTTGTACTCTCGAACAAGGTTCTCGGACTTTCTCTCCTCATCAGCAACTTCGTTGAAGAGGTACAGTAACGACGAGGACCATTTATATGGTGCGTCATGGACTCAGCGTCCGACTGAGTGCGGCGACGACGATAGCGCCGAGGGATATTTGACTTGTCTCACCGCCTCAAGCCAGGCTAGCGCTATATCGTTGCTGTCGACGCAGTAAAGAAGTGAAATAAGAATTTTAACGAGAAAAAAAACGAAAAAATGACAAGTTTGCAAAGCAAAAATGTCCAACCTACTAAGAAATTATTGTTATCCGGTCAACCACCACCACCACAACCACCACCACCACCACCACCACCACAATATGCATCACAACCAGCAACCACCACTCTTAAAAGTAAGGGAAAGACTGGGTCGCCTCGCCAAGGCCAGCTTGCGTCACGACGCCAGCAAAGGCGAGCATGGCCAGCCGGGCATTCTTTAGCTCTGCCAACTTCATCCTATCGACATCCTTCTTGTCCTTACCCTCCAAGAACTTCAGCGGGTCCAGGCCAAAGTCGCCGGCCTCACGGTCACTCTCCCCCTTGGACACCTGAACAAGCACAGCACCACAAACAACCTCTACGAAACCAATCGCCAGGAGCATGAAACCAAGACTACCCTGCTCAACCATGACATCATGTGCCATATAGGACGACGGCACATGTGCCACATCATAAATATCGGCAGGGAAACGGAGGGGGAAACCAAAACCACCGTCAGCTGCAACCCACCCAAACCATGCAAGCATGCAGATCCTGCCGTGCTTGAGCTCAGCCTCCCTCATCCAATAAAGCGTCGCAATACCCTCGCCCTGATCTTCCCACTGGGGCGGCTGCACAAAACCAGCGAAATTCTTCTGGATAGAACTTAGGTAAAATGGGTCAAAACCAACATCACCAACCATGCTGCCATCAAGGGCAGCCGGACGGGGAAGCCACGGAAGTGATTCAGAACGCTGCGTTTTGTCGACCATCTTATCCCACATCCGAGGAGGCATAGGATCTGACGCAGGGGCAGAGAATCCCTATGATGGATTGGGGCAGAGAGGGAAAGGTTTCGTGGCAGGGTGGAATGAGGCGTAAGTAAACGATAATTTTCAACTACAATTGAAAAATTGCTTAATAGAGTCGTAAATCTCGCCGCGAAACAGTTTTTCAAAACCAATGCACGCGAGAGCGTCGCGAGAAGCGCCCGATTGGGGTGCCAGATCGGGTAGCAAGATGGGAGCAGGTAGCTTATATACCCCCTGTGAGATTTCTGCGATTATATTTTGTCGTGTTGATCACGTACCTGCACTGCACTCGCCAGAAGGGCTATTTTCAGAAAATAAAATTGCATTATAGAGGTGATATCAAGGAGGCAGGTGGATTCAACGTCCTGCGTTAAAACTTCCAATTTTATAACCTTTTTACGCAAAGCCACCCACTTAGCAGTGTACTGTATTTGCGAGATGGCGTCGGCATTTCGAGCATTTCTGAATTCTCCCACAGGACCGGTAAGACTTCCTGGATGCGTACCAAATCCCAAGCTAGGGGGGAGGGAGGGAGGGAGGGAGGGTGAAAGAGTGTAACGAGGGAAGATCCCACTTGAGGGAACGCCGTGGAGGAAACGATGAGCGTTCCAGGACCTTTTCTCTTTGTCCCACTCACACAACACAATTTGTTTTGTCGGCGTAGATGACAACACACTTTTGGGGACCCGTGGCTAATTGGGGTTTTGTTGGCGCGGCCATGATGGACATGAATAAATCTGCCGATATGATCTCAGGGAAAATGACTGGTGTTATGTGCGTTTACAGTATGCTCTTCATGCGGTTTGCTTGGATGGTTCAACCCAGAAATCTTCTTCTCTTTAGTTGTCACGCGAGCAATGAAGCGGCACAAATTTTTCAGCTCTCGCGGTGGTTTCAATACGAGTACGGCGGAGGGAAGGATGAGCTTGCAGCAAAGGCCGACGTCAAGAAGAGCATTGAAGATGCTCCTAAGAAGGACTGAGGGTGGTGGTGTGAAATTGTGAAAATTTAATAATTGTCATGTTCGTGTATGACCGTAGATGAGTAATGCCAAATGCTACGTTTATCTCTGACGCGCCTTTCCGATTTTGATCGCCTTCTTCACATGTTGCTCAGTTTAAACGACCACCACACTTCTGTCATTGCTACCTTATTCTTTTATCCTTTTTTTCTTTCCCTGCAGCAGTTTCAGTGTTGGTTCTTCTCACAACCATCACACCATTCCAACGCGCGGGTCAAACATCCATCAGCTTATCAACAAAATTGGCGAAAACAAGCGGCTGCGGCTTCTCATAAATCTTCGGCTCGAACATCTCTACCTTTTCCATCACCTCTATCAATTGAGACTGCTCTTCCGATTGCCTGTCAGAATTATTCAAGCTATTCTCACCAAGAGTGGCGTAAAGGATGTGGCCATCTCGTTCTAATTTATCCGCAATTTCCGTCTGATGATTGTCCATCAGATCGGCATTAACTACAACGAGCATCTTCACCTTTCCACAAGATTCCCGAACTCTTGTCAGCCCCTCCATAATGCTCCCAGCACCACCGTGTGTGATAATCAAGTCAGCCCGAGAAAAGTCCTCAGCAAGCGAATTTTTGTAGTCGTAGCTCGAAACGGACACTTTATGAGCCGGGGGCGAAGGCATTACAGCTGACCCGTGCTGAATTGTGATGTTGGAATAGCCTGCCTGCTTGAGTACATCAAGGAATTTGTCAGACGATACAATATTGGTCAGCGCACTGAACTGTGTCGTACCAACAGTGACAAACACACTCTTGCAACTAGCCTTGGACACCATTGTGTATTGATAAATAATGAGATGTCAGGGGTAGAGAAGAGCAAGGGGTCATAAGAATTTGGAAGAGGCAGTAAAAGGCTTTTCGGTTTTCGTGAGGGTTCAAATTCAACTCTCCTCGAAGAGAGCTCGAATATGGGGGGCGGAGAGTACCCTAAAAAGACCGCTATACGCGCTTGTATGTCCCAATTCCTTTTTGCACTTCGCCTGTTTTGGGTTGGGTACCTATTGTTGTTGTTACCCCCCAGTCAGCCATTTTGGTGCATCCTTCCCCACCCTCAGCTACTACTCGATTATGATTGGGCGGTCGTCACTGCGTCTTGGCCAGCTTTCTTCAGGGCGGTTGTCGATTAGATCTGCACTTTCTAGCTCAGGTTCTGCGCTCACCATGGGCCAGGTTAGATCTTCCCTGTCAGGTCTTGGTAGGTTCGGCAAAGGGTTTCACAGCACCGCTTCTCTGCTGGACGAAATGATCATCAAGGTGCCCACCATGGGGGACAGCATCACGGAGGGGACAATTGTGGAATGGAATGTTGAAGTCGGGAGCATGGTAAATGAGGGCGATGTCGTGGCCCTCATTGAAACAGATAAGGTTACAGTGGATATTAAGGCTGAGGTAGCAGGGGTGATGGTGGCGCGCTTCGGCGAAGTCGATGACAATGTCGATGTCGGTGCCGATTTTTATACTCTTGACGCTGATGCTGAAGCAGTCGCGGCTGCTCCAGTGCAAGAGGCCGCCGCCCCCGCTGCTGTCGAGCAGCCAGCCGGGGGGGAGGGAATAGACGTATCCTCTTCGCCTCCCGTTGCTGCTGCGGCTCCCGCTCCCACTTCACTGGGGCGTAAGCCTAGTATTCAGTTCATGGGGAAGGCGGGGTGGGCAAGGCGATTGGCAGGTGAAGTTCAATCACCAATTGTTGTTGACGCCAATTTCGACATGAGCCCTTCTTCGTTGCCCCCCGATTTCGGCCGACCAGCTATAACGGAGGCCGAGATCGAAGCGCTCGAGCTTGGGATGGAAGGTGAGCTGACCATGACAGCACCTTCACAGTACGCTACTTGGGCTTGAGCAGCCGAGCGAGAGCTGAGCGAGAGCTGATTGATCGGTTGGATGATTATACAAACATCCCTAAGTATGCAATCACCGAGGCAAAGGAGGCATTGAAATTGAAGATTGTGAAAAATAAATAAATAGGAATGAACGTTTTTTGAATGAGCAAGAGCTGCAAACACGCGGCGTTATCACGTCTACCACAGCAATTTTCCTACTCTCCCCCCCTCCTCTAATTACCAAGCTGCAAACACGCGGCTTTATCACGTCTACCATAGCAATTTTCCTACTCTCCCCGTTGTCTATATCGGGTGAATTGCACTACTAGCACTCGATTTCCCCCCTTTGGCGTCCAACCCGACGATCTCACGCAGGCTGACACTGCTTCTCCGTCTCTTCGCTCCACCCTCCGCCTCCAACACCTCGCCCGGGAGGAAGTCGTCGGGAATAAATCCAATGACAAACCATTCCTCCCCCTCGCGCTTCCACCGCTCGATGTTCTCCGCCACCCACTGCTTGACCTGCGGGCGGATCGCCCTCGTATGTTTAAGGTTGTTCAAGAAGACGTTAAAGAACCTCGAAGCATCGTCCGGTACCAAAAAAAAGTTATCGCAGGTGTGTTGCGGCGCCGTCTTCGTCCCGAAGAAGGTGCCCAAATAGGACAGGTCTATGTTGCAGAAGAACGCAATGATCAGCACCGCCCACAACAACGCAATCCCAATCAGCGCAATCATAATAGTTCTCTTCGTCCCCTCCTCATCTTCCTTCTCCTCAAACATCCACAACGCCACAAACGGCATCACCTGCGACCACAACATAGTAGCTGCGAATGCCGCCCCCCCCAATTCGTTGGGGTGGCGCAACTGGATGCATCCACTGAAATCGACGATGATCTTAACGAAAAATCGTATTATCGGGGTAATCACATACAACGCGATACCATCGACTGAAACAAAATGCCACCAGTCTCGTCTCACAATTTTGAACAGAAAATACAGTACCATCTCCCCGCCCATGAAGAGAGCAACCAATTGCCCCCCCCCGTCACTTATAGCCAGCAACGTCACCCCAACACTCCTCGACAAATTGTGCAAGGCGCTCACCATCGTCAGCAGCAGGAAGCAACGGAACCGCTTGCCGCTATCGTCTGGCATGTATCCGTAGTATGTCGGCTGCGCCTTGCGACTATCGACGTCTAGCTCGAAATCAAGGCTCAAATTGGCGCTAGTGTATCCTGTCGTCAAAGCGCTGATGCCGATTGACACCAAAGCGAACCCGCTCGCATCTGCGGGATTGCTCAAGAACACGATCAACTGCAGGACTAAGCCCGGTATGCTCTCGCAAGCGAGCTCCAGGCACTTGTTGATACCCATGACGTACAGTAAGGGCATGGCAAGGCCAGCTTCGCTGTCCTCCACGTTGGTGCTCACTCGATATGCGTCAACGGCAGGCCGTAGGAATGTGAGCGTGATAAATGCCTCCTTGAGCTTCACGCCAATCGTTTTCTTCTTCTCCTGCAGAGAAACGATCAGGAGCTGAAAAATCAGATTCAGTGCGATCATGGCGAGGAGAGCGTTCGCTCGACTTCTCAGTCCCTTCCGGTAGTAGTCGGTCACGACACTGATGTCAGTCATCGCGTCCAGCATGCTCAAGGCAGCGCCGATTGACACGCGATAGACGGTCCCGTAGACGGAGTCGCGGAGGGTGTTCCTCGCTATTGTCACTATAAACTCCTCGAAGCCAACAATGTTGGTAAAGAGATCGTTCAGCTGAGTGTAATGGAGACGCCAAGAATCCACCGCCACGTCCGCAGTCTTCCGGTTGCGGATGAAGCACGCTAATGAACAACCAACGCGGGTGCAGGCGTCTATACTCCAGTCCTTCATCCTGCTCGTCCAGTCGACCTTCTTCACACGGAACCCGAACTTGTCGACGAGGATGTGGCAGAGGATCAACTCGAACTTGGGACATAGCGCCACCAACGGCGCCACGCGTTCTGCGTTCTCGCTGAATACTCTCCGCACGTGCAAAAGATTGGATTTGTAGTTCTTCGACCGGACAGCGTACACCTCCTCGGCAATCTTCCTCCAAGCCTCCTTCGCTTCATTCACCTCAGGATCATTGATGGCGGGGACCAAAGCGATCGATTCATCCCCCGGCGGGGGAAAGACCGGTACGCTTCCGCCCTCTAGACCGCCCCCGGTCATCTCCCGTATGCTCACGCTGCTTCTCCGTCTCTTCGCACCACCCTCCGCCTCCAACAAATCCCTCGGCAAGAACTCATCAGGGATCATCTCAAGCTTGAACCAATCAAACTTTTTTCGCTTCCATTCCTCGATGTTCGCCGCCACCCACGCTCTCACCTCCGCCTTAATCGCCCTCGTGTAGCTTTCTTGTGTCGTGAAAGCTGCGTCAAATTTCTCCAGGTCAAATTCGCTCGTCAAGAAGAGATCTTGCACATACTGCGGTGCCGTCTTTGTGGAAGTAAATGTGTGGAGAAAGTCCAAATCGATGGAGCAAAAGAACTTCAGGACCAGTAGAAGCCACAAAGTGATACTGACGATCAGCCCGATCGTGATGTTACTCCTCGTATCGTCGTCGCCGGCGTAAAGTAAGAGCGCCACGAAAGGCATAGCCTGCGACCAAACAACGGACATCGTGAACATCAAGCCGCCCATTTCGTAAGGGTGCCGAAAGTGGAGGCACCCGCTAAAGTCCACTACAAGCTTTACAATGACCCGGCTGAGCAAACTACTTGCAGGCACATCAAAACCCTCGATCCTGGGCCACCAAATGAAATCTCCCCTAACAATCTTGACCAATAAGTACAACGCCATCTCGCCTCCGATGAACTTCACCGGTAACATCTTGTCCGTCTCCGTAAGAAGAGCCACGCCGACGGTCCGAGAAATGTTGTGGAGCGCGCAGATGAGTGTCATGATAATGAAACAGTTCCCTCTCCTGGAATTATCGTCCGGAAGAATGCCGTAAAACTTTGTTTGCCGCCGTCGTCTGTGGACGTCGGCGTCCAAATCGAACCATATAGTAGCGGAGGTGTAGCCCACGCACATTGCACTGACGGCGATCGAGGTGAGGGCGGTAGCACCGAGACCGGGATTCCTTAGGAAGACGTGAGTCTGGAAGATGCCTCCAGGAATAGATTCTGTCCCGAGTTCAATGCTCTTCGTCACGATCATTGCAGTCAGGTTACTGACCGCAGCGTCGTCCTCCTCGTGGGCGGTGGCAACCCGGTAAGCATCCACGCCATGGCGCAGGAAGAAAATCGTAATGAGAGCTTCCGTTACCTTGACCCTCCAACTCTTATTCCTCGCTTGGAGGAGGGCAAACAGGAGTTGGACGAGAATGTTCGAAAGCAGCATGACGAGGAGGACGAAGGCCTGCCCCTGCAGTCCTCTATTATAGTAATTGTAGGTGGTGTAGATGTCAGTCACACCATCCATGACGGAGAGGGAGGCGCCGCAACTCACTCGGAAAAGCACACCATACTTGTTGTCGCGGAGGAGGCACATTGCGATCGTATTCATGAACACCTCGAAGCCGGTTACCTCGTCAAAGAGCGTGTTAAGTTGGGGATAGTGAGATCGCCAGGCCCCAACCGCGGCGTCTCCCGTCTGCACCATCCTCATAATAGGGGCCATAGCCCGTCCCACCTTTCTGTTGTCCTCGTCGTCCCAATCGGTCATCTTCTTCGTCCAGTCGACGCCCCCCACACGGACGCCAAATCGCAACACAAACATGTGAGCCATCATCGTGGAGAAATTAGGATTTCGATCGAGGATGGGGGCGAAGAAGGCGGGGTTGGCCTTGACGATATTGTTGATGTTAAATTTGTTCTTCTCAGCGTTGTTGGAGCGATTCGCGTAGAGCTTGTGGGCGGCTCGTTTCGCTTCTTCTTGCTGTTTCAGGATTGACTTTGTGGAGCTTATCATCGCCCTCGATTCCCAGGCATCCTCCTCCGCCTCCTCTTCAACCATCTTTCCGACCTCTACCCCCCTCGCCGCCTCAATCCTCCCCACGAACAATTCCTGCTGCTCCTTCATCTTCGAGACCAACGTCTCCTCCCGCCTCCGACTCTCCTCCCTCTCCCGCTTCAACTCCTCCCTCAGCATCTCCACCTCGGTCATCTCCCCTTTCGTCTCCCCCTCTCTCCCCGTCAATTCCACGGCCGCAGGTACAGCCTTCCGTAGTCGCCCAATCCCCCCACTCTGCATCTCCAACAAGACGGCATTGTACTCCTCCTGCTGCGTAAACAGCTTCCCTACCAACATCTTCTGCTCCTCCCTCTCCGCCGCTAAAGCCTCGTCGTGGTGCGCTTGCTGCTTTTCGAGCCTTTCCATCAGCAGGTCCTGTCTTGCTTGGCCTTTCTGGAGGATTTCCTTCATATCCTCGAGGAGAGCGTCTTGACGCTTTTGACCCTCCCGTCTCTCCTCCTCCAACTTCTGTTGCATCCTTCTCTCCGCCTTCAGCTCAACTTCCTTCTCCCGGTTGAGGAGGAGCTCCTTCATAACGGCCTGGAAGTGATCGTTGCGCAGCTGCGGGTCTTCTATTTTGTTCGAAGAGAGCTCTATCAGCTGCTGTAAGGCGCCGTCAGACCTGTTGGGGGGGTCCTCATGAAGCTCCATAGTGTGTTGTGTTGTGTTGTGTTGTGTTGTGTTGTGTTGTGTTGTGTTGTGTTGTGTTGTGTTGTGTTGTGTTGTGTTGTGTACAGCAGACA
>Ga0115557_1001165_pt1 | contig 18057 bp, 8 predicted proteins | sample COGITO_mtgs_1104_FD_87280 | JGI IMG/M metagenome (GOLD analysis project Ga0115557, IMG submission 87280) | Pelagic marine microbial communities from North Sea - COGITO_mtgs_110421 | ecosystem: Environmental > Aquatic > Marine > Epipelagic | place: Germany:Helgoland, sampling site Kabeltonne...
AACAACAACAACAACAACAACAACAACGCGCTTCGGAGAACAAACGGTCAGAAGACGAGAAAAAGAAGGCAGAAGTATTGAAAACAAAGCCAGAAACGAGAGAGGAGCGCGCACGCGTCGTCGCCGAGGCTCTCGAAAAGCGTCTTCTCCTCGAGAAAGAAGAAAAAGAAAAGAATAAAGACGAAACGAACAACGCGAAAGAAGAACACAAAGAAGAAGAAGCGACGACGCCAACACCGCAACAAGAACAACAAAAGAAGAAGAAATCAAAGCTCCGGTCGCCGTTCCGAAGCAGAGAGAAGAAGAAGTAAGTTATGTCATATAATACGAGTTAGTAATACTTTCTAGATGTGAAAAGTTTGTTTTTCCGAGAAAAAGGAAAAATATCTCTTTCTTTCTCCACATTTATCTCTTTCTCTCTCTGCATCACACATCATCGAGGAGCGACTTTATCTCTCTTTCACGAAAAAGAAGTTAAAGAAGTTAAAGAAGAAGATTCAAAGGAGTTTATTGATGTTAGACGCGCGAGTGAAACTGCGTCAAAAAGCGCAGCTCGCCGAGTTATGTTCGCGTTGGGTCGGTACGAAATGTATTACCTTTTTTCTCTTTTTTTCCCTTCGTCGCGTGTGAAAAGTCAACGCGTTTTAGATATACATTTTTTATGATGAGATGCGCGCGCTTTGTGCGCTTTTGTTCTGCGATGTAACAAAAGACTCACCACTCTCTTATTACACACACACTCTCACCATCTTTAAAACAGACATGCGACAGATCATGAAAGAGTTAGTCGTGACCATCGACGAAGATCTAGACGTAAGGCGCATTAATATTATTCTTTTTTTTCCTCTTTTTTTTCCCTTCTTGTCTCGTCGTTCCTGACTTTAGATATTTCTTCTCAATGCCACGTGGCATTATTTATTTAAAAACAACGACTTTTCGTCCGCGTAAAAATAAAAACAGCCGCAAGAACGGAACATGCTCTCCGTCGCCTCGAAAAACGAAACGACCAGAAGACGACAACAGTGGGTGTGCGTGCAAACGAATATTGGGCAAATCAAGAGGGAAAATATGGGGGAGGATTTTTTGAACATCGCGCGGGAGTATCAAGAGAAAATCGAGGACGAATTGAAAGAGATTTGTAAAGAGACGATCGATTTGGTGGAAGGCGTGTTATTGCCGAGGTTGTTGGGTGGGACGGAACATTACGAACAACAACATCAAGAAGAGCAAAAACAAGGAGAACAAGGAGAACAAGGAGAACAAGGAGAACAAGGAGAACAAGAAGCACAACAACAACAACAACATCACGAGTCGCCAAAAACAGTCACCGCGTTACTCTCGGAAGCTTCAAAGGAACACTCGCCTCGATATAAATCAGACCAGAAAATTTTCTACTTGAAAATGATTGGAGATTATTATCGGTATCTAGCAGAGATTCAAAGAGGCGAGGCGAGGATTCCTCACGCGATGCGTTCGCAAGACGCGTACGAGAAGGCTTTGGAAATCGCTCGCGACCCGAAAGCCGGAGTGGCGACGACGCACCCGGTTCGTCTCGGCCTTTCTCTAAACTACTCCGTCTTTCACCACGAGATTCGCGAAGATACGAAATCGGCGTTGGAAATCGCGCAAACTGCGTTGGACGAAGGATTGGAGGATTTAGACGCCCTGACCGATAATGCGAGAGCGTACAAAGACGCCGCGTTGATTTTGAAGTTGATCAAAGATAACATTTCGATGTGGCAATCGTACACATCGTCCTCGGAGTCCTCTGGTGGTGGTAATAAAGAAGAAGAAAGCAAGAAAGAGAAAGATGCGGGATTGGACGCAGCTCAGGAGCAGCTCTCGAAGACGCGCATCGAAGAGGATGACAAAGAAGACGCAGCAGTCACGAACAAAGAAAATAACAAGGAATAGAGGAAAAGAAAATCAGTGAAACGCAGCAGCACTACTAAAAACATACGCGCATACTGTACAAATATTCATTCCCCTTTCTCCCTTTCTCTCTCCTTTTCTATTGTTATAAACTTCTCAACCCGTCTAACATCTTCTTTAAACTTTCGTTGCCAATTTCTCTCATCCTCTCCACGTTCGCTTTCGGTATACTCTTCACGTCCGGATGCGACCGAACCGCTTCGGTCACGTCCTTCTCTCGCAATATGTGCAACAAAGGATACGGTGACTTATTCGTAAACGCTCCGGGATCTCCCAATTTCTCGCCGGCGAACACAAAGTCCGGATGAAACGCGACCACTTGCACTTTCCCTCTCAAATCGAGCTGGTCGAGAACCGACTCGCCTCTATAGTCGCCGTTTTGCAACGCCGCGTCGTCGATAACGTTCGCGAAATCGAGAAAGGAATCAAAGTCGTTCACGAACTCGCACGTCGGAGAGATGACGAACAACACCGTCTTCGTTATCCCTTCCTCGTCCGAATCGTATTCAATCTCTTTTAACTCTCTCATGAAATCTTCCAAAACGTCTTCTATCTGTTCCCGCTCGGAGACGACTATTTTTATGCCCGTCTGTTTCTTCTTCTTCTTCTTCTTCGCCTCTAAAACTTCTTCTTCTTCTTCTCCTCCTTCTCCTCCTCGAACGTTTTTGGCGAACGGGCAGACGTTTTTCTCGATGATAAACTGGTCCAGCCATTTCAGCGTCGCTTTTTCGATCGATTTTAAAGAAGGCTTTTGAGGACGATGATGATGATGATGTCGTTGTTGTTCTCGTTGTCGTTGTCGTTGTTGTTCTTCTTCTCCTCCTGACGAGGACGGCGAAATCGCAAAGTACCTCCGAGACCGCCTCAAAGAAGAAGAACAGAAAGAAGAAGTGCTGCTACTGCTGCTCGTAATAATAGTAGAAGACAAAGACCACCGTCCAAAAGCTCTTTGCGCGCAGTACCGGTACAACATGGAGCGTCTTCTCTTCTTTTGAAGCACGTGGACGACTCAACCTTTTTCCCCTAAAAATAAAGAAGAACGAAAGCTCCACTGTATTCGCGCGCGTAATACTCTACCACATAAAACAGAATCGCTCAAAATACGTTGTGATGCTCTCAAAGCCGACGGTGGTGGTTGCGAGGCGCTTTTTTTCATCGTCATCTGTGGTCTTTTCGCGGCGGCAAACTTTAACGCGCAGAGCATCAAAACCTGCTGCTTCGTGTACCAACTTTAGTAGGTATTCCCCAAAGACAACGAGAACTTTGAGAACGATGACGACGTCTGCGACGAATGGCGATGTGAACGACGAAGATGTTTTGACGCAATACATCATCCTGAGAAGAGACTTGTGGCGAGAAAAAGCGTGGCCGTTGGGGTCGATCGCCGCGCAAGTCGCGCACGCCTCCGTGGCGGCTTTGGAGACGTTCAAAACGAACGAAGATTCAATTAAGTACGTTGCAAAGGAGAAGTTATCGTCCATGACGAAAGTGGTTTTAGAGGTGAAAGGAGAAGCACAATTAATGACATTAAGCGAAAAGTTAACGGAGAACAACATCGACTATTACGCGTGGCGAGAACAACCGGAAGATTACGTGACGTGCGTGGCGCTGAGGCCGTATAGGAAAGAGGAGGTGCGAGAGCTTTTGAAGAAGTGTAATCTGGCGAGCGACGTACGAGGAGGATGAAGACGAGGGGATGCGTTATCGTTAGTTTTAGTAGAATAGAATTTCATTAGTATCGTCAACAGTATTATATAATAACTACCATAAACTGGAAAAGCTCGTGTACGCCGGTTTGGAAGAGGAAGTCTCTTTTGATTTGCGCTCTTGCGCGTACGCTTCGACTTCGTTCATTTTCGCTCCAGAGCCAAAGTTAAACGTGCGTTGCGTTTGTAACGCGGCTTTGTTTACTATCCGAGTCGTGATTCTTCGAAATCTTCCAGGGTACCATTCTCCGGCGTCTCGTAAGTTTGCAATAGCCACGTCTTGCCAGTGCTCGACCATACTCATTTGTTCCCCGCACGTGGCCAACATGCCGCGGAGTAAAAACACCCCTCGGATGGCAAAGAAGCCTTCGCGAGTGTTTTGCGTGATTTTATTCTTCGTGAACGGCGAATTTTCTAAATCCAGCATGTTCATTTCGGCTAACGCGGACGGTCTGGTGTCAAAGTACGCGTAGGATAACGCGACTAACGCTTCGTTGGTTGGTTTCTCCACGAGTACGGAACCGTGGGCGCGAACTTCCGAAGCGATGCCGTTGTAATCTTCCGTGGACATTCTCAACGCCAATCTACACATGTGCAAACGCTCCTTATCATCAACTCGTTTTGTTTGTCCCCAATCGAGAATGCACAACTTCCCATCGCCTCTCAAAATAAAATTCCCCGGGTGCGGATCGGAATGAAAATGACCACACGTGAGCATCATCTCCCCCCACGCTCGGAAAATGGAAAAGAAGACACCGTTCCAACCGTCGCCGCCGTAATACGAGTGCGTTCTAGAAACTTGTTGCGGACACCGCGGACGTTTCCCGTTTTGCCGCGCTCGATTGAAAATAGTCAACAATTTTGCGCCTCGAACGCGTCGCATGACTAAAACTTTTCTCGTCGACGCGACGACGCGAGGCGCGCACACCTTGTCACAAATCTCCGGCGTCTGCTCGAACAACTTACCGAAATAATCAATCTTCTCGTGCTCTATTTTGAAATTAAATTCTTCGTCGATGACGTCCAAATACGCCTCAAAAATCGTCGGTAAATCCATGCCGTTATCCAAACGTAATTTTTTCATCGTTCGCGCCGTTCGTAAAAGCGCTTTCAAATCGGCAATGACATTCTCGTAATTCGCCGTTTGTACTTTCACCGCGACTTCTCTTCCGTCTAATAAGCGTCCAAAGTGCACCTGCGCGATCGAAGCCGTCGCGCACGCGTTTCTCGAAAGTTCGGAGAAGTGACTGCCCAGCGGCCCTCCCAACTCAGTTTCTAAAATTTTCCGGACTATATAAAACGGCGTCGGCGGATTATCGTCCATCGTTTTCGAAAATTTCTCCACGTACGGTCTCGGCATCATTTGCGACGCCGTGCCGGCAATTTGGCCAACCTTTCTATAAAATCCTCCAAAATCGGCGATGATTTCTGTCATTTGTTCCGCGCCCCACTCGTGTTGTTGGTCCCAACTCAAAGCTCTTTTGCCCGGTTTGTCCGCGTAGAGAAGTTTGTGCTTTTGCTTGAGTAAAATATACGACGTCATCACCGGCGCAACGCGCAAAGAATACTCAATCGACCGTTTCTTCCTCGGAGCGACGAGTTTAAGAACCAGTCGCACGGCTAAAACCTGCGCGTGCGTAACAGCGAGATCCACGCACATTGGCTTCAACGACTTGTGCGCGTTGGCGACGACGTGTGATATCGATTTCAAACTCGGCAAGAACGGAACCCCCGATCCTCCTCCTCTTTTGCTACTAATACTACCATTGCTACTCGTGCCTTTTCCAGCTCCGGCGGCTGCTTTTCTCTTTCGCTGCCCCGCTTTTTTCAACGAAGAAGGAGACATCTTCTTCTTAATTCTCTTCCCTGCTCCCGTGAGCGCTTGCTGAATATCCTCCGCGTCTCTCATTTTCACCATCGCTAACGCGAAAACCATCACCCGCGCGCCTTCGTACGCGTATCTACCCATCCAACACCTCGCAAACGCGCACGCAATCGCGTGCACGGAAACCTTCCCGCACTGTCGAAAAAACAAAAATACCATCTTCGCCGGTGATAACCGTAAAAATTTGCCCGTCTCTCGCGCCACGTGGTCGATCGTTTGCACCAGGAAAGAAAGCATCCGGTCGCCTTCGTTCCCGCGATACATCGCCATGGCTTCTTTCAACTTCTCTCTGCGAAACCGACTGAACGCGAGGATGCGTTTGTGCGGAGAATGTAATTTTCGTTTCTTCGCGTTCCCTCCCCCGGCTTGTAGCGAAACCACCTGCGAAGACGTCGCAGTTTGAGAGGAGGAGGAGGAGGAGGAAGCAGCGGTTGTTCTCGTTGGTGTTGTTCCAACACCATCACCATCACCATTCGCGGAAGACGAAGACGAAGATAAAGATAAAGAAGGAATCAAAACGGGCACGAAATCACCCCCATCATTACCACTCCCATCGACTGGGGAGGATAACGGCATCTGAGGAGAAGGAAACGGTGGTGGTGGAGGAGAAGATGCGCTGTTGTTGTTCTTGTTCTTGGTGTTGTTGTTTTCGCTCAAATCAAAACACAGACGAGACTTTGGGTAATGCTTCTTCGCAAAATCATCATCGCTTCTTCTTCTTCTTCTTCTTCTTTCCTTTTCTAAAGCGACGACGCGTTCGGAGAAAAACGCGCGACGACGGTTCTTCTCGCTTTCGTTCTTCTCCTTCTCGTTCTTTTCGTTCGTCGTCGTTCCAAAACGCCTCATCTTTTGCGCGAATACAACCAACTTTTATTATTACGAGCGAGTGTTTGCTCAAAACAAATCTAAAGTTTTTGAATTCGAATGAAAGATGATTCCTCGCGCGAAAAAAAACGTTGATGAAAAAGACAGACGAAAAAGTCAAAAATTTCTTCTCTCGCATTTTCTCGTCTCTCCATTGTACAATCTTTCTCTTTCGAAAAGCGTTTGGAGAAGAAGCCGCTGCTCTCTTCTCGCTCGCTTTTGTCCGTCTCTCTTTACGGCGTATTTTGAGCGCAGAAGAAGAGAGAGCGAGAGAGTGGGTTCTTTTTTTGACAGAAACGAGATTATTCACCTACCTTTTGGGATGAAGGACGACGACAAAGAAGAAGAGATTTTTCTCTCATCTGTTTGAAGAAGATGAGTGAACGAGGAAAAGGAAAAGGACTGGCGACGTTTGCGCTCTCCTCTTCTTCTTCTTCTTCTTCTTCTTCTCCTGAATCTTCTCTTCTCGACCACCACCTTTTGGGAGATGAAAGGGAAGAAGAAAGGCTGGAACGACGGCGGTATGACTACCAGTATTATTCAGGTGATGATGATGGTGATGAGGATGCGCTCTTATCAGACTTTGACGAACTCGAATACGACGACAAAACCATTTTCGACATCGAAGGAGAAGAAGAGGAAGAAGAAGAAGAAGAAGAAGAAGAAGAAGAGCGCGACGTTGCGAGGACGACTTTCGACAGAAACGCGTTGGTATGGCTACGTCCTGATGTTATCGATGGGAACGACAAAAGTACCGGCGCGAGGAACAAGAGCGGACGTGTTGAAGAAAAAGAAAACGAGTTGCTCGCGTGGGATGCCGTGCGTGAGGACGAGAACAGATTTACGCTTTTGATGCCTTCGTCGTTGTATTCTGCGAGCGCGCGGCGTTCCGCGGTGGATTTCGACTTCCTGTACGAGCGCGCGTTCATCGGCGCGAAAGATTTTAATTTTAACAGCGGCAAGCATGGAAACGCCACGAAATGCATTTGCGCAGACGAGTCGAATTTAGTGACGATGTGTATCCGCGCCGTCATGGGAGACGTGTCTTCGAGACGCTTACTGAGAGCTATATCGTTGGATTCTCTCGACGACAGCGGAAGCCTTTCCGTGCGTTTTCGCGGGGCGAGCGTTGGAGCGACCAAAAACGTACTGTCGCAGTTTTACGAAACGTCTCGTCTGCAAAACCGCGCGCGTGCGTTTGCGACAAAACAAATGGAAAACGAGAGCGGCGATTCGACTGCAAATGCATTTCAAAAGTGCGTTTTGAAAATACTCCAGGCTATAGATGCGTCATTGAGCGCGTTCGCGGAAGCGTGCATTCAACGCAGAGCCGACGAGGGGGAAGAATACGAGAATGAAGATGAACACGAACGAAATGCAAATCGAAACGATGCATCAACGACGCTTCTCGAGTTTGCATTCCACACGCGGGATATACGGAAACAGATTGCCTCGTTGGCGGCTTTGGTCGACAAGGTACAAAAACGGTGGCGCGCGATGAAGCACCGCAAGTCTCGCGCTCTTTTGTTGCCATCGGTATCGCCTCATCGGTATCGTCAAAATGGTAATAAAAGTACTGCTTCTCACTATTCCTACGGCAGCGTAGCTCTAGATGTGCTCTCTCGGGAGATTCAAGATTTACACTACAACGACTACGTAGACATCGAGCTCGAGCAAAGGAGCGTACTGAAGCTCTTTGAAATTTTATTCATTTCCACGGCAAAACCTGTGCTAGTTGAAGGCATCGTCAACGCGTGCTTTTCGTCGAATAATTCTTCGTTATCTAATGACGGTGAATGCTTAAAGAAGGCGTGCGAAGTGTTGCTTCAGAATAAATCCGACGCGATTCGAAAACTGAGAAGCATAAAAAATTCCACGCGGGATATTCACCGAGAGCAGAAGCTTGCTCAATTTAGTGCGGGCATGCGCGCGTGTAAATTGCTGCTCTTCTCATCGACGTCCGATATGGCGAATATCGATTCAGATGCAACTTCTATCGTTCACTTCTTCACCAAAGAAATGGGCATCGCTCGAGAAGAAATCTTTCGAGAAGTTTCTCGAACGTTGGATGAAGCTATTGATACGACGGATACTCTTCGCACGCAAGAAAAAGACTCAATCGAATTTGAACACAGAGAACGCGTGCGCGTACAACGGGAGATATTTGAGGCGCGCGTGCGCAAACACGAGCTCGAGCGAGAAGAAATTCGTCAGAAAGCCAAGGCCAAGAAGAAAGAATTAGGGGATGCCAGACGCTTGGAAATGTTTGAACGCGCAGAGAGGAAAAAAGAGGCAAAAGTGAACGAGTTGACTGAAGATTTAGAAAGATTAGGGACGTTTAGCGGAAGTGCTGTGAAAAAGCGTGTGCGACTGTTGGAAAGTCAAATGAATCGAACCGGGGAAGAGGACACGACAACGGACCCAAATGCAGATACAACTGGGGATGTTTTCCTCGACGTTGTTGTCGCGGTTGAAGAAAATCACGAAGCAGCAGCAGCAGCAGCAGAAGAAGAAGACTCGAAAGACGCGGAGAAGTTGGCAGAGAAGACCATCTTGGCTGCCGACGACACGATGGAAACGGATCTGCCACCGCGTGCTTCATCGGTGACTTATTCATCCCTTCCCTCACGCGTCGTCATGTGTAAACGATCGCTCGTGGACGTCACCGCGAGTAACCTTTGGGCGTTTCTCGATTTTCTTCACGAAAAAGTTTCTAGAGTGCACGTTTCGTATCTTCTCAAAGATCATGAAGTTGCGAGTCACGCGAAATATATCGCCGAAATCATCTTCGGCTTGAGTGGCGATGTCATAGAAACGCTGTGCGAGAGGAGAGATGATGATTCGTATGATGATGCTTTCGTCTCTTCTTCTTTTGAAATCACCTACTTCACGAACGATGAGTTGCGAGATGCGTTAGAACGCGCAAATATTTCTTCGAATGTCGTTAAAGATCGATTTAGAATCGTCTACTCGAACGAGAGCACGTCGTCAAGGAATACGAAATCTATCAAGTGTCTGTCGTACGCGCTTCCGGAACAACTGAAGCGTTCGAATCTGTTTGGTATCGACTTTGAAGAAAAAATTGAAGCGGTTTCGGAGTTTGTTTTGAGATTGAAATCCATTCGCGCGATGCTCCAAAATTTACGAAAAATTTCGAACGATCTCGACCGCGCCACGTACGTTCACGATAACGCACGGAAATTAGACCACGCTTCGAAGGAAGCGACCGTTTTGAGAAGACGATTACGAAGTTTCCAAGAGCAGTTGTTTGAGTTGGAGCGGTTCGCGACGCATCTTGAAAGATCGTGCGGAGAAAATATCCGGCACGCGACGGACGTATTGATTTCGTCAATGAACGCGTTGTCCACTGAAATCGATGCAAACGATGCAAAGGCAATGCTTGCAAAGTGGTTAAATGCGTGTGTGGCGGCTTCGTTCTCGTCGAAGGATTTTGCCAGGGCGAGAAAGGTCATAGAACAGGGTTTTCGAAATATTCATTTGTTTGCTCAGCAAACGTTCAACGCGTATAACGATGCAGATCCGAATGCGCTTTTACTTAACGCGGTGTTTATCAGCACGACAAACGGTTTGCGAGGTGAGTTCATCGGGAGTGTCGTCCGGTTATTTCCGTTTTAGTTATTACTTAGTTTAGTTAGAGCTCTTTTCGTGAAAATGTATTATTACACAAGGCGTTTAGCTTTAAAATCACACGTAGCTCTCGTGCTTGACAATATCCTTATCTCGTCCACTTTGGTGTCTCATGTCGCCATATCCGTGCTCCATTAAGCTCGCTAAGTCCTCCCCACTTAACTTTGTCAACTTATCCAACAAATCCTGCGTCGAAATCTCCACCTCTAAATCGTCGTCCTCGAGAAGTTCGCTGAGAAATGGAATGGCTTCGGGAAGCAAGACTAAGTATTCTTCTTGGGTATTCTCGATAATTTTAGCGAGCGTGGCAATAACGAGAAGCTTTGCTCTGGAATGTTCGTAATTTCTGGAAACATTCAGGATGTTTCGGTGTAACGTTTTCCACAACGCTTCGTCGGGCGCAGCGGCGAAAAGAGCGGCACAACAGCCGACACACTCGGCGCCGAGATTGAATTTTACTCCGACGGAGTCGTTTTCATTCAAGTCCTTTGCTCCATCGTCACCTTCGTCCAGTAGTTCATCCAGGGTGCTCATTGCGTATTCTCGACTCTTCTTTGGCGGTTCTTTAGACAAGTGCTTCGCAACTAAAGGCGCAAACTGGTTAAATCGTTCTTGCGTGAGAAAATTGACCGAATCGTATGCGAAACACCGACGCAAAGCGGCGAGCGCGAACGCCTTCATGCGCCACTCGTCCATCACATCGTCGTTGTTTTTGTTGCTCTTCTCATCATCCGTCTTCTTTTTCTTCTTTTTCTTGTTCGATTCTAACATATCCAAGGCTTCGTCGTCTAAGCATGCCGCTGTCAAGTCCAGAACGTGTCTGTAAAACGGCACAAAAACAGCTCTCAACTGGTCCGCCAAAGCACTCGTCAATCGAAACAACGCCGATAATCGCCATCTCGCGGCATCTTTCTCTCCAGCTCTCGCTTTAGCCCACTCCACGCATTTCGCGTAAAACGGCGTGAACTCTTTCTCGGTACATTTTACTGCTAAATTCGCCACCGCGTTCACGGCTAACGTTTCTACTTCTTCCATCTCCGAAACGCTCGCGTCGTCTTCCTCCGCGAACTGTCGTCGTACGTCCATGGCTTCCAAAGCAATCGAAAACAGCGAAGCTCTGTGCGCAGACGTAGCATCCTTACGATCGGCTACCTTGTTTGAAACTTCCAAAAATGCCAGTCTCGAACGCAATGCCTCGTTTGCCGTGCGTGCGGATTCGCTCTCACGAATGAAAGTTACCCAACACTCTTCCAGAGGAGGCATGAGCACACGGCATTCGAACGAGGTCGCTAAGCGTTCCGAGCGTAATTCGGCAGCAGCTTCTTTGGCGGCTATGAGAGATGTAAGATTTGTTTTTACGCTATCTCTGCTCTTCTTTTTCTTCTTTTTACCAGACACACCTTCGTCGTCTCTGTCCTCTTCCTCCTCTTCATCGTCTGTCTCTGTCTTTGCGCACAACGCCGGATGCGTCGCGACGGTCAAAATGTCCAAGAGGTATGGACTCATAAACTTCGCTAGCTGGTCTTCACAAAACGCGTCGATCGCGGAAAGCGTTGCTGATAAAACAACCAAAGCGTTCTCTGGTGTTTCGCCATTTCTCGCGGCAGCGCTTTTAGAGCATATTTGAGTGGCCAGTTTGGCGATTCGAGTCATTGCCGGCGCGGCGAGCGCCAACGCGCCGATGAACTTCGGCCCTGTGGCTCGAGCAATTTGCGCGAGACACAAAGAGGCTGAACCGAGCACGTTCGACGTGGTCGAATTAATAGCTTTCAGCGCATTTTCCTCTTCCGTGTCTTTTGCAAAACAACATTTTTCTGCAACCTGTTTCGCGGCGTTCACCAACGCATTCGCGTAATGCGTGGCGTCTTCATCGCGACCAAACCGCATGGCTGCGGCTTCAAGCGCGACAAGAGCCGCTTGACGAGCGTTTGGAGTACCATCTCTGACGGCAAGAGTTGCGAGTTCGTCGATGAGTTTCAAACCTGCAATCTTAATGCTCTCGTTGGATTCTTTCTGTTGCTTCTTGACGGAAATCGTCAAATCCCTCAGCGCGTTCTCGTTGTTTTGCAAACGATCCGTGAGGAGATTCAACGCCGCTTTACGCACCGAGGTTTCTTCACAAGATAGCAATGGCGTCAACGTTTCAAGAAACTTGCCTGGGTGCAAAACGGCATCCAACGCAGAGAATAAATCTCTACCCGCTTTAGAGGCGGAAGGACCACTCGCGCATGACGCCTTCGTATCTAGCAACGTCAACGCTCTCTCAGCTAACGAGGAAAACGCGGTTTGTAACACGTTCGAGTTTGCCACAGAATGTGCGCTATATTTCTTCTGCGCGAGAAGAAAAGATCGAGTTGATATGAATCGCGACGCGGCGTTCGCGACGACGACGACACCTCTACACGCTTCCGAGCCTCTCGAGGCAGCAATCTGTTGTGTTGTAAAAAGAAAGGCAAAGAAGTACACGTGAGCGTCTTGAAAAGAGGAAGAGGAACAAAAGAAGAAAGAGAGGTTTTCTATCGTCGTCGTAGACAGTACATTTCTCAGAAGGAAAGCAGCAGATCGTTTGAAGTTCTCATCACGAAAAATCAGAATCCTGACACATATACGAATTCTTCACCGAAACATACGCAACGAACGAACGAGTTTAAAAAGTCACGCGCGAAAAACGAGAAAGAAGGAGAAAAAAGTCGTACCTTCATTGCATCTACCAGCGTTACGACCGCGTTGACTGGTTTCTCGTGACCTAGCAAAGTCATAACCAAAGATTTGACCCACGTGTTCGACTTTGTTTTGTTGTTGTTTTCTTCGTCTTCGAGCTCGTCGTCCTCGTCGTCAACATCATCATCAACATCCGCGTTGTTATCGTCGAGGTCCATCAAATCTAAATTCCCACCCGTCTTCTTCTTCGCATCATTTTGATACAGCATCGCGTACATCTTCTTTTTGTGCGCTTCGGCGGACTTTTCCAAACTGTTTCTATTCTCAAGTACTTGTAAAATCAACTCAGACAAACCTTTCGAGCCTTCAGGACAGGCGCGAATGAGCGCGGCACACAATGGCGCGCGTCTTCGTTCCGGCGCTCTCGTCGACGCCTCTACGATTGTCCAAATGACTTCCTTCACGTCAGCTTTACCTGAGGAAAGCCACACGGGTACGACAGATTTCAAAGCATTTTCTAAAGCTCTCTGTAACGTAACGTCGTCGTTTTCGCCGGCAATTCTCGAGAGCGTCGTGGCAACGTCCACAACTTTCTTCACAACCATTTCTGGCTTGATCTTTGCCATCTCCGAGAGAAGCTCTAGAGCTGCCGCGCGAGAACTCCCTTCAGAAGCTTTAGACGCAGAAACACAAATGAGATCGATGTCCCAACTATTGACGGTCTGACCACAAAGCTCAGCTAACTTTGTTAAAGTTTGCAAACTTAACGTCAACGCGTACGAACGCTCAGCGATTTGTTCGTTGAGCTTTTTCGTTTCGGAATCATTCTTGTTGTTATCGTCGTCATCACTTTCGCTCATTCTTTCATCGCCATCGCTATTATCATCGCTCGACGACGACGATGAATTATCTTCCGCGCCGTAGAAGCGTTTCTTTTTCTTTTTGGAATTGTTTGCCGCGTTTTGTTCTTTGAGAGCTTGGCGACGAGCGTCTTCCTCGACGTCGATTTCGTTTTGCGCAAAGAGGGCTCTGCAGAGATTTTGGCAAGGGTGAATCAACGCATCGCGATTGACTGCTGTGTCGGAACGCCAAGAAAACACTTCCATAGCCGCGACCGCGTTCGCTAACGAATCACCTTTCGTGAGACCAACGACGATATCCTTATCTCCAAATTTACACGCTCCGGAAATGGCGACTACGGCATCTTTGCAATCCAAGGGGACCGACGCGATTGCAGCTCTCGCAGCGCCACGCGCGGTCTTATCGCCGTCGCTTTTATTCGCGTGGAACAAAACGTCCAAAACCTTTGCGCGCGAAGTTGGTGGTATTTTCATGAGCGGATAGCTCCCGCTCGCTATTTGCTCAAAACAGGCGATGCGCACGGAAACCGAAATTTGAGACTTCATGGCGTTCAAAAACGAGTCGAAAGCAAACTTACCGGACGTCACTTCCGCCGAAGAAGCGAGCTTTTCTCCAACGAAACATCGAACTGCTTCGATAGCAAACGCGGCAATTTCAAGTTGATCGGGTGCAGTCTCGTCGGCATCAAAAGAAGTGGCGCGTTCAAGCGCTCGAGCAATTTCAACCGCCTTTACTTGGTCGTCCCCAACGCCTCTTAGAATGAACAAAAGAACTCGGGCGGCGTGCGGATTCATCAGACAAAACGTAGACGACTGCGCGTTAGTAGATCTATCACCTTCTCCTCTTCTAAAAAGGTCGTCTACTTTCACCGCCGTAATTGGCTTCAACAAGCGTTTCGTATCTTCAACTGAAACTTGTACGCTTCGCATCGCCGTCCTCACAGCGCTCGCTCCATCGATGGTGATTTGCGCTCTGGCTTTCGCAGCGGCAGCAAAAGGCGCAAATTCACTCGTCGTTGGTGCGCAGTATAGCGCGTCTGCTGCAGCCCGACGAATAGACGACACCGAGCTTGCACAAGCGACTAAGAGCGCTGTTACGATTTCGTCGGAATCCTTCACGTCCTCGATTTCGGATTGAATCATCTCTAAAGCGACAATCTTACCTCGCGTGCTCGATGCGAAAGTTTGTTCGTTCGTACCGTCCTCCGCGATTATTCTGGAGGCGAGGAACCTCGCTGAATCAACGCCTCGTCGGCTTGACGCATCTAAACACTTGCGCAACAAATCTTGCACTATCGTTTCGAAGGATTCGTTTGTTTGTTCACTTTCGCTCCCGGCGAGCATATCAAACGACTCAATCAAAATAGTTTCAGCGACGTTACTTTTTGCATCTCTCTTTGTGATTTTGGAGAACAAATCTTTCGCAATGTCTCTAGAGACTGGTGAAATCCAAGGCAGAGCACTAGATGCTTCGCTGAGAGAGAGCCAACACTCGATTGGAATTTTACCATCCTTGAGTCTTTCGTCGTGATGGGACCGAAACTTACCACCAAATCCGAGACATCCTTGTTCCCAGTCGTCTTTCAATACCGTCCAGATGCTCTTGCGTATGATATCTTCCATTGGAGACGAATTACACTCTGCCAAGGCGGCTTTCAGCGATAAAAGAAGCGTCAGCTTCCCGGCGCCGTCCGCGTCGCGGTACGATTCGCGAACCCACAATTCGATATCAAACTCTCCTATCGCGGGTGGTTTCTTTGCGGCTTGATTGAATCCGTAACCAATAGCGTGCACGACACTCGCTGCTATTCTCGCATCGCCTTCGTGTCGCACATCCTTCTTAGATCCGCTACTCTTGCTGTCTTCCGCGGAGGAGAAGGCTTGCTCGATAGCTCTCTTCTCGTCCGTAAAACCAAGTAAAATCGGGTGCTTACACCTGGAGGCGTCTTTTACGACAGATCGAGCGACCGCGCGGGAGTGCGACGCAGAAACTGCGCCGTAACATGCCAAAGCGGCGGCTTTATCGCGCAATGTTCTTAACTCGTCGTCGTCGTCGTCGTCTATTCTGTCGCCTGACATTTGCCTCAAAAGTGTCGCGTATGCCTTCTTACATACTCTGCGTTCAATGTCCGCGACTTTATTGGCATCTCGCTCGTACGATCTCGAGCTCAACTCTCTCGCAGTTTCTAATCGATGCGAGATAGCTTCGAAAAGCGACGTTCGGTTTTTCGTCAGCATGCTCAAAGACGGAGTGCCGAGTGCCAACGCGGCGACAGTTGGATCGTCATCGGAGCATCGACGGCACAGCGCGTCGGCTAGGAAACCGCCCTTCTCCAGACCTGGTGGCGGAAGAAGAGTGTTGTCTTTGTCTTTTGCCTTCTTTTCGATGAACTCGACGTGAAGGTCAATCAGACGTTGCGTCGCATTCTCTCGAATCGACGCAGTGGGATGATCTAACGCAGCCGCCAACGATCGATTGCCGAGCTTCTTGTTCTCAATAGGCCCCGAGGCCGAACCAGCTAAAGCCTCGCGGAGGAAAGATGCGGATTCAAAATCGAGTCGTAACTGTTCTTCTTCCTCTTTCAACTTTTCCTCTTCTTTTTTCCTCGTCTCTTCGTCAATCATCATTCGATCTTCCTCGGCGTTCGTTTTGTCATCGTCTTCATCGTCGTCTTCATCGTCTTCCTCCTCTTCGTCGCTCTCCTCCGAACTACTGCTACCGTTATTTACTTTCTTCTTCTTCTTCTCCTTTCCATCGATTTCTTGTTTTTCTTGCAATCGTCGTCGTCGCTCGTCGTGCGCTCTTTTTTCTTTCCTGCGTTCCAAACCTCTCAAAAACGAATCCACCGCTTCCGCGGTGCTCTTCGGAAACCTCTGATCCGCCGCACGCAACGCTCTTTCGATGCTCTTTCTTTTCACTTCGTCCGATTTATCGCTCCTCGCTAAACTACAAACTAACTTTTTCGCTCTCGGTTCCGTCAGTTCAATCTTCTCCAAGGCTTCCATGAGAGTCTTTTCGTAATTTTCGTGCGTCCCGCAAAACTTTCCGAGCGCTTCCAACAACGGATTCACCAAACAATCGCTCGCGGTTCCATACTTATCACATATTTCCGCGACGTGAGAACTCGCGTTGTCGATTTTTACGAAATGCTTAAACGTCCGGTCCGGTATAGTCTCGATTTTTTGACTCGAACACAACACCAGTAACGTTTGCATAGCCTCTCGAACGAGCGGCGCTCGAGCACCTTTCGAAACGCCTTCTAAAAGCGCCACCGAAAATGCCTCCGTGAACGTCGTCTTCGCGCATAACGCCGCGATGAGCATCAAACACCCCGCGTAGTGTTCAGACGAGGCTTTTTGATGCAATCCAGGCTCTAAATACGTCAAAAATCTTTGCAAATGCGCGCTTTCAATGCGTTTCATCCAATCGAGACTTTCAATCATTAAAACGACGTAAAACGAATGACTCACCGAACTCGCGGAAGTCGTACCGTTCGTCGCGTTAAAATCGTTATTACTTTGGCCGTTGCAGCATTCCACCGCGCTATCGCAAATGTAGGTTAAAAACGCCTTGTCTTTCGCCACTCGTTTCGCCAAGTACTCTCTCGGCACCTTGGCGCCGCTTTCCTTCACCCCTCGCATCCACTCGAACTTCTTCGCGTTTTCGAAATTGCACGTTTGCACCACCTTCACGAACTGATTGGTTCCGTGATACGGCAACAAAGACGCGATGACGTCGTCCACGTTATACACGTTAACTTTAAACCTCCGTATGAGATATTCAAAAATATGCGCGCCGTCCGCCGCTTCTTCTCTCAACGTCTCGTCCTTCGCCGTCGCTTCGTCCTCGTCGCCGCCAAAAATCTTCCCGCACGTGGACGCGAACAGCCTCAGAAACTGCCTGATGATTTTATTCAGCTTCTCGTTCTCTTTCGCGTCCAGTTTTTCTCGATGATTTTGCTTTTGATACCCTTCCAACGCTTCACCTTCTGCGTCATCTCCAAACATCCCAACGCCGTTCGTGTTCGCGGTATAAAACAGTTTACTCCCGAACGCGTCGAACCGTCCATCTCTTCTCCTCACGTTCTCGAACGCTTTTTGCGCTCTCTCTTGAATCTCTTCCAATCGAACGTCCGCCGCATCTCTCGCCGTGTGAAGTATCGACGCTTTGCCTCCTTTCAGAGCTCTGGTATTTTCTCGCGGGAACGCAGACGCGAGCTTCGAGAGTTGTTCCGACAACGCCGACCGAGTATTGTTCTTCTGTTGTTGTTTCCGTCCGGGTGGTGCCATCTTCTTCTGCGTCCTCGAAGGTGAGATATTCAAAGCGCAGCGCGAAAAGCGCCGTCAAAACAGAATGAATGAAGAAAACACCATCTGGTGTTGTTGTTTGTTGTTTGTTGTTAAAAACGCTCTCGCCTTTTCTCTCGATCGATTTTTTTCTCTTTTCATTTTTTTGCCTTTTTGACGACTGCTTTTTTTGACTGCTTTTTTTCTTCTTTGT
>Ga0115557_1001168_pt1 | contig 18042 bp, 9 predicted proteins | sample COGITO_mtgs_1104_FD_87280 | JGI IMG/M metagenome (GOLD analysis project Ga0115557, IMG submission 87280) | Pelagic marine microbial communities from North Sea - COGITO_mtgs_110421 | ecosystem: Environmental > Aquatic > Marine > Epipelagic | place: Germany:Helgoland, sampling site Kabeltonne...
ATTGTGTGCACTCTTCAATTTTTTCTCAACAACATCTTCCAAACGACGACGATGATTTGGATGCCCTTCTTCAACAACATTCTTCAGGCCTCTCTTCTTTTCTTTCGTCTTTATTTCTCCACCAACAACCGCACGTTTAAGCGGGTCGTCTTTCTTCCTCTCGTCTCGTCTCCCGAGCGACGCCCACGTTGTTCCGCCGCTGGACATAGTTGGGTTGCTCTTTATGACGATTTTGTCATCTGTGTTTCATTCTTTTTTTTTTCGTTCGATTTTTCTGAGTGAAATTTTTTCATTCGTCAAAAAATTCTCGAAAGACTTGTCTCTTCTCTCTTGGAAAGAAAGAAAGGTGGGTTTGCTTTTCTCTCCGATTCTCTCTCTCTCTTCTCTTTTCTCAAGTCGATTTTTTACTCTCACGCATCAAAATCCGCGAACCAAGTCAGCGAGGACGACGAATACTCTTCCCACTCGTCCTCGCGTTACGTTCTGCGGCACAGTAAACTACACCTTCGACCGGTTCGCACTCTCATCGATTGATGAGGGGATTCGATTTTTCTCGTCCGGAATTATGCAGTGTTTGCATTATTTCCCGTCGAGATGAGGTCGAGTTTTACGACGGTCTGATACCGTAAAGGCGTTTTTTGTCGGGTCTCCCTTTCACCTTTGTTTGGGCGACGTGTATTCGTACGCGTCGCTTTTAAAGTGCGATGGTGAAAGACGCGATGAACGCGACATTTTTTCTTTTCTTTCTCCAATTCTTGATGATGTTGAGTAAAGAAAGGACTTTATTACGGGTTTTTCATCCTCAACTTACACTGTTTTCTCTCTTTCTCTCTCTCGTCATCTGCAGCATGTGTCACACAAACGATCAACACGACGCGAATTCTGAAGAGAGATAACATCTACGAAAGGTAACGAACGATGCCGAATACTTCTACTCGCGTGTTCGTGGTGTGCGGTCGCGGCGCGGAATCTGGAAAATTGGAACGGTATTTCTCGAACGCGTTTGGACCGGTGACGAAGGTGAAAAGCGACGCGCAGAAAGGTATCGCGTGGGTGACGTTCATGAACGAATCGGATGCGCAGAAAGCGGTGTTGGCGTTTCCAGAAGAGAAGCAGTCGAAGAATACTGCTCTTGCTACTGGCGATGGCGATGAACGCGAAAAGCAACAGGATTTGGCGTCGTCCTCGTCGTCGCTGGTTGATTTGAACGACGGCATGCCGAAGAGACATTTTACGGTGGTGTTTTCAGAAGAGACGAGAAAACGGGAACAGCAGCAACAACCATCGGCAACGACCGTGACGACGACGACGTTGACGACGACAACCACGACGACGACGACATCGTCGATGCAGTTTACCAATAATAATCAAATGAACGAGTTACCGGAAGGTTCGCGGTTGTTTATAGTCACGCCGAAGGACTGCACGGATGATGTGTTGAATAAAGCCGTGATGAGAGTGTTGGAAAACGAAGAGTTCAAGTTAGAACCGGAAGATTTGGTGAAAGTGACGGTTCCAGGTATGGCCTCGGGAGGAAACCAAGACGACGAGGAAGAAGAACAAAGCGAAGAAGTACAAAATGAAAGAAAAGATGGGAAGAACATCGCCGCACTGGAATACGCTCGCGTTGGTAAAGGTAATAAAGGCGTCGCGTTCGTTAAGTTCACGACGAAATCTGCGGCCGAAAAGTTTGCAAAGTTTGTTCACTTCAAGTTACAAAACGTGCTCGGTGATATGAAGGTGAAAATTATGACCGCTGAGAAGAAAAAGTACACCAAGAATAGCAGTCAATATCACCATCAAAACAACAACACAAACTCGAAGAATTCGTTGAACACGTTCAGTGGGGCGCTCTCCTCTGGCGTGTTTTCCGAAAACGGAAACAACGAACAAGGAGAGATATCCTCGCAGCACCGGAGAGGGTTTTTGCAAAGGAGTAATAACAACGCGCCGGGAGAAGGAGGAAATGTCGTCGTCATTGGCGAAGCAACGGTTGGTGAAGTCAAAGGCACATTAGTGTTTCATCCTACAGTTGGCGTTTCGGATGCAATTCATCGCCGATTTCCAACACCACCGCCTCTCCCGAAAGGGTTACCGCCTCCGCAACAGCGCATGCAACAGATGAATATAGACAGTAGTAATACGGCGGGTATGGCGACGCGAAGACCACGGGAGTACGGTGATGAAGAGACCAAAGGTAGAAGCAAAGGCACAAAGGTTTCGAAAGTTGAATCAACGACTTCATACGATCAGAATCAACTCATCGATGAGGGCGACTTAGCAAATGATACGAAAGAAGAGCACATCAACGAGACTGATAACATCGCCGCGGAAGCGGTTACCGCCATGGGCTTAGTGACAATCAAGGATGGTGAAAATACGACCACTATCATGGCAACAGATAGCGCGAGCGAAATGTTTGCAGCCGATGGCACGATAACATCTGCTCCTTCCAATGTTAAGGCGGCAAAAAGGACAAGCTCAGTTCTACAGTTTGAGACGAAGTTACCTTTACCGGTGTACGTGCTATCGCACGCGTTTAAAGCTCGATTGTCCAACAACGAAGCTTCATCGCAAACGGTGCCACAATTCGAGGTCAAAGCAACGTCTGCGTTGACTGGCGTCGTTGAAGAGGTACTACTAGCATCTCCTCCCGGTGCTAGGCCGTTCTTCGAGAAGCTCAAAGGCACCTTTGATATCTGCGGCGTCGATTGTCGCGTGTATTCCAAAGAGGCGTCGAAAGTACAAAAGGTCGAGGAAGAGAAACCATCATCCGACGTCGTTCAGCCGCCACCGCAAGCATCAACAGCGGACGAGTCCATCACTGAGCACGAGCGCAAGCGCTCTCGCGTAGAAACTAGATAGATAAAAGTAGATAGAAAGCACAGAACCAAATTGTAAAAACGCAGAGGATTATTAGTTTACGAGTTCCTAGTACGAGTTTCACATGAATTTTTAAAGCTAAACAGTTCAACGCATAATAATTTCAATCGCTCATCACATAACATTAAGAGGATAAGATGATATTGTTAATCGGAATGCTATTTATTAAAGAAGAAGAAACGAGAGGAACATTTGTCAGTACTCTATACACCACTTCTTCGCAAAGCGGAACGCGAAGAAATCAGCCTTTTTCACTCCTTTTGGGGGAAGGAGTCTCGAACGTCCAATTCAACCGAAAAGGACAACACCTTCTTGCATGAATCCCACCGGGAACGCGAAGAGAGAATAAAAGAGAGAGAGAGAGAAGGTAAACACTCACAAGACGAGCTTCACGAAGAACCCGACGAACCCAAACATGATAAACCCTGTGAAAGAGAGAGAATAAGAGAGAGAAAATACACAACAGTCAGCGAAAGAGAGTGAAATGAAAATGCGCTCCGATCGGAAAGAAAAATGTATATAAAAATGTAGTAAACGAGTACATTACTTACCAAAAGCCGTCTTGCTCGCGATGAGCGTGAACTCTCGTCGGTCTGGTTTCGTGCACTTTTTCACTAATCGCACGGAGTCTTTCATGAACTCTTTCAGTGGGGCGATGGCGATGTCCGCGACTTCCATTTTTAATAACGAGATGTGTTTCTCTCTCTTTCTTTTCCCTAAAAGTCTGACGTTTTTCTTCGCGATGGAAAAAAAGCGATTGAAATTCTTCACAAAAATCAAACGCACTTAAGAAGAAAAAGATGACGATGACGCACAGAACGCGGACGACGACGACGACGACTTGTCTGCTACTGCTGCTGTTTTTGCTGCTTTTCGCGCTTCTTTCCGACGCGAAGATTCACTTTTCGGAGACCTTTGATGGTGCGTTTTTTGTTTAAGTTTCCCCGGGAAGAAGAAAATCGAAACAAGTTTCGATTGAGACGAAGAAGAGAGGGAAACAGAGCCGACTCGCGCGCTCGATCTGATTTCAATCTCTTTTGGAGACGTCGTGTTGTTGCCTCTTTTATACTGACTTTACGGTTTTAATGCTTTTCGTTTTGATATCGTGTAAACACAACAGACGAAGATGCGTCGTCGAGATGGCACAAATCCACCTTCAAAGAAGACGAAAATATGGCTGGCGAATTCGTAGTGACGACGGCGATACACGAAGGGAAAAAAACGGACTCGAAGGCGAACAAAGGGTTCAAAACGCAAACGAATGGACGCTTTTTCGCTTATTACTCGTCCGCGGACGAAGTGTTCGATAACGACGGGAAAGACCTCGTGGTGCAGTACTCGGTGAAGCACGAACAAAACATCGACTGCGGAGGCGCGTACGTGAAAATTTTACCGGAATCGAGCGAGATGGAAAATTTTGGAGGATCGACGCCGTATAACATCATGTTTGGACCGGATATTTGCGGGAAAGGGATCAAGAAAGTACATTTTATCTTGGCCAAGCACGACGAACACGGGAACGAGAAGCAATACCAGATGAAGACGACGGTGAAAGCGAAAACGGACGAGTTGACGCACGTGTACACTTTGGTGATTCATCCGAACGATGATTTTGAGATTTTGATCGATGGTAAATCAGAAATCAAAAAGAATATCGAGGACGAGTTTGATATTTTGGAACCGAAAGAAATTCCTGACCCATCGGCGACGAAACCAGACGATTGGGACGATCGCAGAATGATTGTCGATGAAGACGCTGAGAAACCGGAAGGCTACGACGATATTCCTGAAAACATTGCCGACCCGGAACATCCGAAACCGGACGATTGGGACGACGACATCGATGGCGACTGGGAACCACCGATGGTTCCAAACCCGGAATACAAAGGTCCGTGGACGCAACCGATGATTGAAAATCCAAAGTATTCCGGAGGACCGTGGGAAGCGCCGATGATTAAAAATCCAAACTACGTTCCGAAGTCCGAGCCGTTAGCGTTGATGCGCAACTTAAAGCACGTCGGATTCGATTTGTGGCAAGTCAAAGCGGGTTCGTTTTTCGACAACATCGTCATCACGGACTCGTTAGAAGAGGCGAAATCGTTCGGCAAGAAATTGTTTGGCAAGAAATCTCGCAAGAAGGAGAAGCGCATGCAGGAAGACTTCGAGGAAGCTGATCGCAAGAAGAAAGACGACGAGGCGGACGAGTGGGCGAGAGAAACGAGGAAAAACGTGGAAGATCCGGACGCGCTCTTCCCGCCAGGAATGGAACCACCCGAAGATTACGACCCGGACGATCCTGCACACGATGAACTTTGAAACAAGCATGACGAATAGATAGAACGTAGCCTTATGCCGTAGCGCAAAGAAGCTCTCTCGTCGTCTACTCTTCGTTATTACTTACGCGATGAAGCGTTTGGGAGATCCATTTCCAAACCACATCATGCCTTTGTGAATAAAGCAAATAACGCGACTACTGAATTTCATATATAAATCATTCTAAGTATCTTCGCTTGTAATACGCCTCCCATCGATTCGGAGTTCCTTCGCTCGACAGCCTTCGCTTTCGCTTTTGCGCGGTACTCTTACCACCACCACTCGTGGTGGTGGTGTTGCTAGGTGATTTCTCGCTCTTCTCACTGCTCCTCTGTTTTCGCGCATACGAACGCCTCTTCGCTCCCACTTTTGGCGTCGTCGTCGTCGTCCTCTCCTCGCTTTCCTCTTCGCCCCTCCCCGTCGTCGTCGCGATCGTCGACCGCGCGATCCGCATCTCTCTCGCCACTCTCTCTTCCTTCGTTCGTTTCAATCGTTCCAAAAGTTCCATTTTCTTCTCGCGTTTCTTTTGCACTTCCTTTCGCGTCTCTTTTACTCGCTTCTCGATCATCGCCTTATTATTATTATTATTATCATCATCATCGCTATTCTTCGTTTTCGTTTTGCTTTTCAGTCGCACTTTCATGCTCTATCTATATCGCGTGGTTTGTCAACAATGACGAGTGCATTCCAACTGTCGCTTTCCGTTTTGATATTTTCCCCCAAAACTCCTTTTCACCTCATAATAAAGATATAAGAAGAGCTCTCTTCTCTGATGAGGAAACATCAGCACCGCGCCTAAAATGGGCCGCAACGATGATGCTCGAAGAAACAGACGACGAAGAGCGCGTGTGTTTGGCGGTGAAAAAAGGCGCAAGTTCGTGGCAGAAAGAGAAGGAGGAATTAGGGGAATGGTGTTGCAAACGACTTCAAACGAGGTGTATTTGCGAGAGGATATTTCGTGCGGGTTTCCCGGGTGCGTAAGTTGCGACGAGAGGCAAAATGGAGCACCAACGGCACTGAACGAGCGGTGCGATTTTTTTCTCGTGCCGTCGTCGGCGAGCGTCATCGGAGTGTTGGGAGCGCAGTTTTGGGAAGATTTAGCGAGAGATTGTATCTTGTGTAAGAGCGTTGAAACGCGAGCGAGGGAGAAGTTTAATTCAAACCCGAGGTTGATGCGAGCGATGAGAAGCGTATACGAAGATTCGCGGAAAGATAGTTTTTTGTTTGATGATTTGCACAGTCGAAAGATCAGAGAGCTTTCGAAGAGAAGTGGATGTGGATTGGTTGAAGCGACCGCGGCGTTTTACGCCGAGAAGGTGCAGACGGCGACGAGAAAACCGAAGGTTATTGTACTCACGACAAAGCCTATGAAAAGCGCAGTGAAAGATAACGCCGTGACCCCGACTACAATGCACGTAATCGAGTACATTCAAAAATATCATCCCGAGAACGAAGCTTTGATGTCGAAGGTACAAGCGGCGCTCGAAGAGAAAGAAGAGGAAAACGAAAAAGAGGAAGATATGGAAGGAGGCGGTACCTTTTCTGAGTACATTACACGAGTAGAGGTAGAAGAAGGTATTGCAAACGGTACCATAGTAATTGGACAAATGCGCGTAGATAGCAAACGGACGTCTGCAGTTGTCAATAACTCTATTCGCATAGACTCAAAAGTCAAAATGAATCGAGCTCTACACCTCGATACGGTTGCGGTTGACGTGAACACGAACGAGGTCGTTTATGTCGTGTCGCGAAAGCAAATGGAATTTACGTGCGTGCTCGATGAACACGACTCAGATGACTCTCGGTTGGCACAACGGAACAGCGTTCTCGTCGTTCCGAGAGAGTCGAGTAAACTGCCTCGGTTTAAGATGTTCAAAAATGCTCCGGATACGCTAAAAGGAAAAGTGTTCTCGGTTCGCTTTTCCTCCTGGTCGAGACAGAAAACGTTCCCGGATGCGCATTTTTTGGAAGTTATAGGTGACGTTGGAAATTTCAAAGGTGAAGTTGATGCGGTGTTGACGAGTTGTATGATTCGCAAAGAGCCATTCGGGGTGAAAGCGAACTCGGAATTACCTCGGTCGGATTGGACGATACCGCTCGAAGAACTCGATACTCGAAGAGATTTTAGAAAGGATCCCGCGACGTGTATTTTTTCAGTCGACCCGCCTGGATGCGTTGATGTTGACGACGCGCTGAGTGTGAAGAAGTTGGAAAGTGGTGGTTACGAGATTGGTGTGCACATTGCTGACGTGTCGTTCTTCGTCCGAGAGAAATCTGCGTTAGATGCGGAAGGTAGGGCGAGAGGCACGACCGTGTACCTACCCAACGAGCGAATTGACATGCTCCCGGAAATTCTGTCTGCAAATCTGTGTTCGTTACTTGAAGGACAGGACAGATTAGCGGTATCGTGCGTTTGGCTCGTGAATGAGGACTTGCGCATTGAAGGGAAACCCTGGTTTGGTCGTTCAATCATTCGAAACCGAAAGGCTATCGATTATTATTCGGCGCAAGCTTTGTTAGATGGAGGCGATGCGGGATGCAAAAACAACGTGCGTGATTTTTACGACGCTTTGTATGTGTTGACAACTTTTGCGAATAGCAGACGCCGAGTGCGAGAAATGAACGGCGCGCTAGAATTGGCGAGCGCCGAGTTGAGGTTTGAAACGCATGCTGATGCTGGCGACCGCGAGGAACTTTCGACGGCAAAAAGAACCGCGGTTGCGGAGAAGCGTGATGTTCACACAATGAAAACGGTTGCAGAACTAATGATTTCAGCAAATTGTGCCTGCGCGGAACGCATTCACACGAAATTTCTCGAGGCGTCCTTCGTGCGCCGACACAGAATGCCAGCCGCGGACGCCTTCGACGACATCAAGAAATATTGCCGCGAGTTTTTAAATTTTAACTCGTTTGATAGTTCCAGCGGCGTTTCGTTGAACGAATCGCTTTCGAAGGCTATCCGTTTATCCACAGATTCTCGCGCCTCCGCCGAGGCGTTCTTCCGCGGCAACGCTGCGCAGAAGATGCAAGAGGCTGAATATTGGGTGTGCGACGGGGCCACGTCTTCGTCGCATTTCGGTTTAGCCGTCGATTTATACACGCACTTTACGTCGCCGATTCGCCGATATGCGGATATTATCGCGCACCGACAGTTATTGAGTGCCATCGGTGATTGCAGAGCGGCCAAGCGTAGCGACGACCTTTTGAAAAAATCAATTTTGCACGATCTCGCGGATCATCTCAACGAGCGCACGCGAATGTCGAAAGTCGTGCAAAGGAAAGTTTCAGAAGTTTACCTCGCCTTCTCGATGCTGGACAACGCAAAGACGAAAATCGCCATGGTTGAAAGTTACGACAAAGAACGAGAAGTTTTGAAAGTGTTTTTGCCGAGTTGGCATTTACGAGGCAATGTCTTCCTTCGTGACGAAACAGACGTCAAAACGCTCGATCCGTGCGGACTCGGCGGCGTTTCTATTAATAAAGGCGAGCGCGAGTTTTATCCTTTGCAAATAATTTACATCGAAGTCTCGGCGACGAGTTCCTATACGAGGGGCATTCAATTGACTTTTACTCTGTCCGAGGCTTTCAAATTATCACCGGACGATGACGACAATGATTTGAGGGAAATGGAACGCCGCGATGTAGAAAACGCACCAGAACTCGCGCAAGCGTTTGAGAATTCCGTCACGATTTCCAGCACGAACAGGAAGAAAGTGTTGCTGGAACGCAACGAACGACGCGAAGACGCGACCAAAACAGATAACGGTAGCGAAACAGACGAAATGCTCGTCCCGCCGAAATCGTTCCGAACGAGAGCGCTCGATCCGTATTCCGTCCATCTCTTAACGCTCAAAGCTGCTTTGGAGATGAAATGCTCGAGAACGCGAATCGTGGACGAGCCATCGAAAGCTCGATACGCTCGTCGTCGCGCTCGGTTAGAAAAAGTTTTATAGTACCGTAGGGGTCATCGTAGCACATTAGATAGACACGATAAGCGTATAGCAATGAAACACAAAATACACAAGGGCAGCAGCAATTACTACAACATGTAGCTTACTTTTCTTCTTCAACCCGTTCGCTACTACACTATCTTCTGCCGGATTCTCTTTCCCTCTCGTCGGACCTATACCGCCTCTCGTATACTCTAAGCTTTTTTGTTGCCTAATTAATTAAAGAATGAAGGGAAAAGAGAAAAACCAAAATTCCTCCACACAAACTCCTCCACACATCAAACGACAACGACAACAACAACGAGGCGCTTTCGTTTGAACGCAGAGCGTGGGGTTCATTTCATCTCTCTCTTTCTCAAAACACGTTTATTCGTCGGCTGTTTTGTTGCCTTGTCGTCGTCAAAGAGAATTATAATAGTAATAGTACTAATGGGCAAACGCTCCACCATCGCGTACTCCTCCGAAGATTTCATCAAGAAGCGTCACAAAAAAGACGACAACGACACGAAAACGGATGACGATAAAAGCGCACTGAAAACGTATTACTGCACGTGTTGCTCCAATCCCGTTTTAATCACGGACTGCAATCTCTTCTCGCTCCCGAGACGAAGGAAAGATGGGTCGATTATTTTAGACAGGACGAAGTACGTCTGCCGGTTACGAGCGAAGCGAGAGCGGGACAATAAAACGACGGCGATTCGAAGAGACAACGGGAAGAGCATTGAGAAGCAAACGCGTTATTATTGCGGGGACGTGCCGGTGTGTTACGAGTGCAACGACGAGAGTGTGAAATTGTACGTGTTGGACGGCGCGTTGAGGAGTTTCGAGAAAGCGAGGAAAGCGGGGACGAACGGTAAAGAGAAAGGGAATACTACTCGAGAGGTGGTGGAGTTGTTACCGGTGCCACCGTGCATACGCAGAGGGAAAGGAGGGAAGAAACTCATCATTTCGGTAAGAGTGATCGACCGGCAAGAGAAGTGCTCGGTGATGGATATTAGCGCCGAGAAGGTTTCCATCTCGGCGACGAAAAAAGCGGACGCGAAAGAGTCGTTGGAGCGAGAAGTGTTGGAATTTTTGAGCGAGACGTTGAAATGCCGAGTGGCTCAGTTATCCGTGTTAGTGAACGACGAAGAAGAAGAAACCCTGAAGACGTGCGTCGCGGTGACGAAAGAAATCGCGTGCGACGTCGGCGAATCGATGTCGCCGGAAACGGTGTTTCGCGCGCTCGAAAAGAGTCGCGCGGCGGCTGCTTCGTGATGAGAAAATGTGATAGATTTATCGAGAGCTAGCTTTTTGTAGAGTTTTAGTCATATTCACGGTACTATAGCAAACGCAAGCGCTCGTCGTCGTTCTCGGCTCCGGAATGTCTCGATACCTTTTACGTCGTCGCGCGTCTTTCGGTTTGATGGTTCGTTGGTTTTGTTCTGAAAATTCAAAAAGTCCCTTCGCACACCCCTCACAACAAAACATTCAAAATGCACACGCGCGAGACGACGACGCGAAAACGTCCTCCTCCGCGCGACAGATTCGATAAAATAAGCCTCGCAACAACCGAAGCCGTATCGTTCCTCGAAGAGCACGGAGTCGCGAACGAAAGGACTGGACGAGAAAACGCAGCGACGACGGCGTCAATAAATGCCGTTGAAATCAATTCCAGAGCGAAACAGATGAATCATCGAGAGAAACAAGCAGAGCAAGAAGAACGACGCTGGCGAACGATGGCAACAACAACAACATCAAACGTGGCGGAATCATTGAAAGTGTCCAAGCTCGAAATTGAACTCGAGCGACTCGAGGCGCAAGTGCGCGTGATGAAGAAAGATGTACGAATGGCGAGGGCGGACTGCGCAAGAGAAAGGCAAACAGTAGCGCACGAACGAAGGAGATGTGAAGAGTTGACGAGTTCGAGCGGACAAACGATGAAAGAAAACGAGGAGTTGAGAATGGTTTTAGAGAAGACGGAACGCGAACGGGACGAATTGAAGCGCGATTTTGTGGATTTAGGGGACCGGGCGACGGTCATCGCCAAGCAGAACGAGTACGCGAAGCGAGAGTACGAGAGGTGTAAGAAAGAGGCGGACGAGATGCGAGCGAAAGCGAAAGAGGAGACGAAGGCGGCAAAGGAGTCCGAGAAAAGAATGAAAACCGCCGAGAAGAGGATTAGCGAGAAGTTCGAGGAAGAGAAGGTGCAAATGGAACGTCGGGCGATGAAATGGCGGGACGAAGTGCTGCGCAAAGCGAGTAAAGCGAAGGCGAGTTTAGAAAAGAGAGAGAAAAATGTAAAACGAAAAGAGGAAAGTCAAGAGTCAATTGAGCGCAGAGAAAAGGAGAAATATGAAGCGAAAGTTCAAAAGATGCGGATGGAGTTTGAGCACAGAGCGACGGAGATTGAACGCGAGGCGAACGAACGAGGCGCGGCGGCGGTTGCCCGATTCGGCGCGAGAGCCTCGGAAACGGAAGTCGCCGCGGTGGCGGAAGCGCAGTTTGCAAAGGACAAAATGGACGAGGCCTTGAAAGAGTGCGCCGTGGCTAAAGCGGAAAAGGAAAGTTACGAGAGAAAGAGTAGAGAGGCGGAGCGAGCGAGGAAAGATATCGCGGACGCCTTAGAGAAGGAGACGCTGCAGAGATTAAAGTACCAGGCGGAGTTGGAGGTGTTCAGAGTTCAAAGCGAGCCGTTGAAGGATGAAATAGAAAGCGAGAAAGGGATGAAAGATGACTTCAAAAAACGTCTCGAGATGAGCTTACGAAGAAACGTGGAGTTACAAGAGGACGTTGAAACGCTTTCATCTTCAAAACGTGTATTGCTCGATGCCGAAACGCGTTTAAAAGCTGAAAATATGCGTTTGAACGCGTTAATCAAGGAAACGATAGAAAGCTACAAACAGAAAATAGAAACGTTGAAAGAGGACGTGAAAGCGTCCAACGAGAAAGCCATGCAGGCGTGCTTTGACGACGCCAAGAACGCGGTGGAAACGTGTTACCAAGAATCTAGCGAGTTGAAACGTCGCGTGGAAGATTTGACTGAGAAACTCGCGGTCGCACAAAACTTTTTACAAACTCGCGAAGAGGAACGCGACGTCGCCACGGAAAGTTTAGAACTAACCATGCGCGAGCTCGAAGCTAAGACGAGCGAAATCGAGCAGCTAGAGGAAAGTTTACAAAGTGCGAAGAATACGACGAATCAAATCAGCGCCAGCATGCAACAGCTCGTTAACGATTACGACGAGATGCAGAACGATTTGGAAGCGGCGGCTTTGAAAATTAACGAATTGACGGTGGAGAATATTCAGCTGAGCAGTATGCCACCTTCAACGGATAAAGGTGTGAACACCACTAGTGACACTGACAACTCGCGGGCGCTCGCAAAGCGCATGGAAAAGGAGAAAGAGATCGCCATCTCCATCGAATCCGAACGCGTTCGCGAAAAGTTGCAAAAACTGTTCGACACGAGGACGAAGGCGTTGAACGAGCAAAATCAAGCGCTTCTTCAAATAATGAACGTTATGAAATCAAAGGTTGACGCCACGGAGACTAATTTCAAGGAGGAGTTTGAAAAGCGTAAAGAAGTCGAAGCAGACTTGCATGCAAAATCCAAAGAGATTGAACGGTTGCAAAGCGAGTTATCCTCTTCCTCGCGAAAGCTTCGGGTGTTGGAAGATGCACTAAGCGTCGTACCTTCCTCAACCATATCGAAAGAGCAACCATTCTTTGACGCAAAAGATGATGATTACGACGAGAGCAACATCGACAACGACTTCAATAACGGGGAAACCTTTTTTATCCCTTCTGTTCCGAAGAACGGCTCCGATATTCGAGCGCTCATCGCGTCGCCGAAACGCTCCGTATCGAAAAGGGTTGGATTTAATAAAACGAGTCCTTTGATGCGACCGAACCCTCCACCCGTGAAAAACGAAGGGGCGAAGACGAATGATGCCACCAACGCGGAGAGAGGTTTGTGGTAGCAGAGCGCGTTTTATTTATTGTTATGCGATGTATTCGTATGTGTATTATTACTGAAACCTGTACAACATTTTCAAAAACTCCGCATAAAATCGAAAAACGAATTTTTAACACGCGCAATCAATCATGACGAGTTTTAAACGTATTGCGAACACGCGCGCGCACTGAGACGGGGAGAGGCGAAGGAACGCGGTGGTGCGCGTTTGTCAGTCATCATGCGCGCGAGAACGAGGACGAGACGCTCTCAGTATCACTCGTTTTGGAAAATGATACATTACCTCCTTTCGTTCCTTTTTCTGCTTCTTCTAACCGAATCATCGCGGGGTAGTCACGCGCATAAAGACGACAGGAGAAGACACGCGTCGACAACAACAGCGACGACTTCTCTCGAACCACCACCGGCTCCACCACAAATAGATAAGCGCGCGTTCAATTACAACAGAACCATCGCGCACAAAATGGAAAAAGTTTTAGAGAAGGAATTCGCGGACGACGATTTGGACGAGGAGAAGTATCACAAGGAGAAAGAGGAAGAGTTGCTAAAGTTGGAACGCGAGAGCGGTGGAGTAAGAGAAGGAAGCGAAAGCGTGATGAAGAAAAGTAGGAAGAAAGCGAGCAGTTCGAACGAGAGCGATGCTGTGAGTTCTGATATCGTGGAGGCGAACATGACGCAGCGCGCGAGACGGAAGCAGAAGATGAAAGCGTTGGTGTCAAGAACCGAGGATATTTTACTGCGAATAGATGAAGCTTTGAGTCGAGAGAGCGAAAAGAGAGCGGAAGGAGGAGAAGCGGAGACGTTGGTAGATAGCGAAGGAAACGAGTACGTTTTGGAACGAACGGAGAAGAGAAAGCAGACTTCGATGCAAACGGATTCAAATTTGACGAGAGATATCGTGTGCGTGTTCGTGTTTAGCGTGGTGATGTCGTTGATATTTTCGATTGTAGTTACGGGTGGAAATAGGAATAGAAAGATGTTTCAAAGTGCTCCGTCGTCTGATTTTGTAGGTTTCTTCGTTTGCGGTGCATTGGTTGGACCTTTCGGCTTGCGCTTGGTGGACGAGCCGGTGCAATTGGAGACGTTGGGAGAATTTGGCGTAATCGCGCTGTGTTTTTCAGTCGGTCGATTGTGTGATGCGAGTATATTTGAGAAGATTGGACGGAATAGTACTAGCCGATATTTTTCTTTCGTACGTCGAAGTCGAAGCAGTTCTATTGTGATTGCAAATGTCGCGATAAGTTCCTTCATCGGCGCGCTGTTAGGGGTTGCGACGAAAATCGGCATCTTGAAAGGGATAGTGATTGGCGCGATATCTGTCTTTGATGGGTCCAATTCCGTCGTCGTCGTAAGCAAATCAAGTAGTGCGAATTTGGTCGACAGTGCGAATTCACTAGACGGTAACGGTGGAAGCACGACGAGCATGGACAGTTTAGCTGGTGAAGAATCCAGTCATCTCTCCTCACTGACCTCACCGCAATCCTCGAAGAGAACAAACGACGAATTGAACGAGAGCAACATCATGCGATGGTGGACTGGAATCGCATTCGCAATTGCACGAAATTGGAACACGACGATCTTGTTTTCTCAGTCCGTGGCGAATATTGTGTACGCGCTCGTCATGTCGTCGTTCGTGACGTTTGTCGTCGCTTCGCGTTTTAGTGGCCGCGATAAGGTTCGCGCCGGCGTTGCGACGAAATGGAATAGCAATACTAAAACACACGCGAGCGAGCACTATCAAGCCGAGAAGAAACTGATTTTTATGTGTGCAACGTGCTTGTTCTTCGCTCGGCTGACTGAGATGTTCAATTTAGGTTACGAACTGGGTGCTTTCGCGTTTGGGATTGCGTGTCATCACAATCGCAGAGGAGAGGAGAGCTTGGGTGTAAATACCGACGACGACTTTGAAAATAAGCGCGGTAATTTTGCCAAAAAAGACGAAAATAACGGTGACTTGGAATCGCAGCACAAGGGTAAGAAGAAACAAACTCACAACAAAGTAGTTGGTTCAGACCTACTAAGAGCAGCGCACGCTTTAGCGTTCACGGCTATTGGCATGAACGTTCGCATGAACTATCTTCGCGAGAAATTGATTCCGTTGACGCTATCATCCGTCGCTTTTATTATTCTCGTTCGGAAATTGAGAACATCGTTGCGCAAAGGCGAAACGAGCTTGGTGAAACATTCCGTTGCGTCGCCTTTCGCTTCATACACGCTTGGCGAAACGACGAGCGAACGGAAAGACATCAAGAGTTACAGCGATGTCATCACGTTGCTCTTGCTAAAGCGCTCGCTTTTCGCGAACGGCATTTCTTTGAATGCGTATCACTTTGCGTTTCACACGCAAGTCTTGTGCATATTTTGTATTTGGCCACTCATGGACTACTTCATCTGGCGAAGGAGTCGCAGGCATCATCGCGCGAAATCGAGGAAGCGCAATTTTTAGTCGTCGCGTAAAGTTTGTTTGCATCGAGTCATTCTAATGGTAGTTGAACAATGAATTTGGTAGTAGTATTTAATGATATAACGTAGCTTTTTCTAGGTAGATTTTACACACTCAACTATTGATTACGTCTCCATAGCCTCTGGCGACGAATCCTTCTTCTTTTCTCCGTCCTCTCTGTTTTGCTCGTGCTCTCTCTTCTTGGGCACAAAAATGTCCCCTTCGCCCCCACCGTGTCTTTCTGGATTTTCGACCGCGTCCGCCGGATAGTACTCGTAATGCAACTCTCCTACATCCGTCCCGCTCATCTTCGTCCATCCGTCCGGTCCAACGTGATACACGCTCACCGTCCCTCCCGAAAAGGCGTCTCGGAACGTCGCGTGGTAAATCGCCCTTCTCCCCAACTCCGCCGCTTCTTTTATGCTCAAATCGTGTCTAAAACCTTGATCCAAAACACCATACGCGAACAACGACCCCGAACCAACTGAAAACCTCTTTCCTTTTAATCTCGTTCCATCCGAGTCCACGTAAAACAATCCCGGTCCGGTCGTATCCCAACCGGCGACCATCGTCCCCATCGATAATCCGCGTCCGCGATACCCGTACAAAGTATTCGCCAACAACTTCGACGCACCAGTCACGGTAATCCTCTTCCCAGTCTCAAGTTCGTGTAACCGACACTGAATCCCTAAGTTCCTCTGCCAAAACTGACAATCCGCCGCGCCTCCAGCCATCGTCCCGAGTAAAAAAGGGTTGATCTCGATGACTTTTTTCACCGTTTGTGAACTGATGTACGGTCCTTGCGACGCGCGAGAATCCACCGCGATGATAATTCCGTGTTCAAATATAAAGCCTAAAGTCGTCGTCCCGTGTTGTGGTTTCACGTGTTCGACGACGTCTTTCTGGAAGCGAGAGAAGTCTTCCACTCGAGGTATCGTGAAGTACTGATCGTGCGTGTTGATGCCGCACAGGACGTCGTTTTCCAAACTGTTTTGATGTGATTGTGTGAGGACGAGAAAGAGAGAGAGAGAGAGAGTATCATCACTGGTCAGATACAGAACGACTAAAACGCTTCAACGAACGAACAATCCTGCGATATCTCCACAGATCAACGACTTTCCACCGCAACTTTCGACGCAAAGAAGAAGAAGAGACGATGAGACGATGATGAGATCGTTTCAAAGGAGAGAAAACGAAGCAGCAACAACGCGCAAAAGATGCAAACGCAGAAGAAGAAATCACCAAAACACCGAATCAATACGCTTACGTCGAAGTCAACTCGTCCGCCTCTTTACGAACCGGCCGGTCGAGCACGCTAAAGTCTAAGTTTAAAGACGTCATCTCTCTGAAACGATGTGATGTGTGGGTTTTAATGAGGTTCGATGAAGAAAAGAAAAGTTTGTCTACTCGTAAAGAGAAAGGAAAACGAAAAATGTGAACACCGCGAACGCAAACCCATACCATCCGTCCGATGATGATGAAAGCGAGAGAAGAGAGTTATTAAGAAAAACACAAAGTTCATTCATTTACAAACATTTTCGGGAATAGTTCGCTCGGCGACAGCAGGGACAAAATATCTCTCTGCCGATAGATTTCAAATGCCTCTCGAACGTTCGCAGGCAGTTTCTGTGGAACCGGTGCGAACAACTGAGGTACGCGACTTTCGTCGTCTTTGGAGGAGGAGGAGGAGAATAAGAAGGAGGAGAATCGTCGGTTCTTTGCGAGGAAATGACAGCGTTTGTCTTCGAGGCGGCGAAGCGAAGCGCGCAAATAGAACACTCGTCGTTTTCCAGGGAGAGCGATTTGGCGATGACGACGTTCCAGTCGGTGTTCGTATCGTTGGAATCCTCGTCGGAAGAAGAAGATTCGTCGATGTCTTCTTCTTCTTCTTCTTCGGCGAGTTGTTGTTTCCTCGTCTCTCTCCTCTTTTCGGCGCTTCTCTCGACTCGCTTTCGTAACGCGCGGAGCTTATTCGCCATCCAGGTCATTCGCGCGTTCTCGTTCATCGGTCCGAGTTTGTTTCGAACGAGACGTCCTCTCCACATTTTCTGTATCGTCAACGCCGCGTGTCGAATGCACTCGTCTCTCGCGTCACTTATCCGAATCTTTCTGTACCCGACCGCACGACAACACGGACATCTTCGTCGTTCAGATATCGATTCCACGAACGTCTCGAAAGACTTCAAGCACTGCGCGTGGAAACAGTGCGCACAGGACGTCAACACTTGCCCTCGATTTTGATCATCATCCATCGTCGTCGTCGCGCTCGTCTGAATCGTCGTCGCAAATTCTTCTCGGCAAATCGCGCACGCGGAATCTTTCCCGGTCCGTTCTCTCGCTTTCTTTCGAATCTCTTTCCAGTTAAACGACGACGACGACGAAAAGGAAGAAGAAAACGTGAGTTTTGCGTTTTCTCGTCCTCCTCTTCTTCTTCGTTGACTGAGAAAAAAAGAAGAAGAAGACAAAGAAGAATCAAACGGTGCCTCTTGAAACGACGC
>Ga0115557_1001169_pt1 | contig 18038 bp, 11 predicted proteins | sample COGITO_mtgs_1104_FD_87280 | JGI IMG/M metagenome (GOLD analysis project Ga0115557, IMG submission 87280) | Pelagic marine microbial communities from North Sea - COGITO_mtgs_110421 | ecosystem: Environmental > Aquatic > Marine > Epipelagic | place: Germany:Helgoland, sampling site Kabeltonne...
CTACATTTTTAAGGACAATGGGTTCGCTCACATTCGTTAAAATGGTTGCCGTGTATTGTGGGTCTGCTCGGTGTAAGTTTATTATTTTGAGTTGCCCGTCCTCTGTTCCATTATTAATTGTTGCGACGATGTTTCCCGCCCGTGTATCCAACTTCGTAATTAAGCGCAAACTATCAATATTGCGGTTTCCAGCGGTAAATGATGAAGAGTTTTTCCCGACAATAGATTTATTTGATTGAATAATGCCCCCAAACTCCGCATCGCCGTCGCTATGTAGCGTCAAAGCAGTAAGAGGAATGCCTATGTTATTTACACTAAACTTAATGCCAGCATTTTCGGTAGATTTTACAGAACCACGCACCTCAATATCATCAACACTTAACAACTCGGTTATGTATTTTTGGTTTTTAGATACAACACTCCAATCTGCCGTGTTTCCGCTCCACGCTAAAATACAACCTTCACCTACATTTTTTAGAGTAATGGGTTCGCTCACATTCGTTAAAATGGTTGCCGTGTATTGTGGGTCTGCTCGGTGTAAGTTTATTATTTTGAGTTGCCCGTCCTTGCTTCCGTTATTAATTGTTGCGACGATGTTTCCCGCTCGTGTATCTAATTTTGTAATCAATCGCAGACTATCAATAACGGGTGTTCCAGCAGACAACGATTGTGATACACCACCAACGATACTTTGCTTAAATGTAGTTTTAGACTCAAAATCCGCTGTGCCGTCGCTTTGTAATGTCATCGCTGTAAGAGGAACGCCTCCGCTATTTACACCAAAAGATAATCCAGCACTTTCGGCAGATTTAATTTGTCCGCCAACGATAATATTATCTACAATTTGGTCGCCCGTAAATGTGTTGCCGTTTTGGAGATTTGCTTTTAAGAGGTCTTGACTATCAACATAAGTAATAGTCGCTTTTGTCGCCATTACCGCATCAACATCATCTAATTCACTATCAACATAAGTCGTATCCGCTTTTGTTCCCAATTGCGTATTTACATAAGTTAAATCCGCTTTTAAGAGGTCTTGACTATCAACATAAGTAATAGTCGCTTTTGTCGCCAACTCCGCATTAACATCGGCAGTATTCGCCTTTAAATCTAATGCGTCTTGTGTCGCATCATTAATTATATTTACATTAATACCAATATATCCATTTCCTAAACTGCTACTCATTATATATATTATAAGATTATAAAAAATATATAATGATTAAACTTATTAATTTTTAGAAGTGAAACATTTTAAACTTATAAGTTTTGCGTCGGTTTCAGTAAATAACTGAACGTATCGTAGCGGACACGCCGAACGCTGAAAACAGAACTCCCATTTAATTACTCCCTCTTCGTCGGCGGGTTTCTTATAATAAGAGGCATACCCCCCATCACCAAAAAAGTCCCCTTGATTGTCTTCGCCGAACTTCATAATCAATTTCGGGTCGGTATATGGTGCTGTTGATACATCTAATTCACCATAAAACACGATAATTCTGTCTCGGTATTGCCCTACGCCTAAATCAATTGCGGAACTTACAGCACCCCCCGCAGAAGATGTTATATTAGCAGCAGCAAACTTAATAGAGGGAGATGCGTTCATATTATACTCTATGCTATTTAATTTGGAGTTTGCTATTAACACACTTCCTTCCTCCCCAGCAACCACCGATGTTTTCAAAGCGACGGGCGAAGTCCCATCTGTTCCATATATGCTGATGCCGTCAGTTTGCGGAGTAAGAGTGATGCCTTCTATTTTCACATCAACCGCCAAATTACCAAGAGCATCAACGGCAATAGCAGTCGGTATTCCTTCATTCGTTCCATAAATGCTTATCCCGTCAGTTTGCGGAGTAAGAGTGATGCCTTCTACTTTCACATCAACCGCCAAATTACCATTCGCATCAACGGCAAGAGCAGTCGGCGTTCCATCATTCGTTCCAAAAATAGTAATACTATCCGTCTGTGCGGTCAATTTAATATCTTCTATGGAGACCTCCGCATCAACGCACAACCGATTTTTACCATTCTCATCAACAACTAAATTAATTGGGGTCATTTCACCGCTTACCTTTTCTATGGCGTGAATACCCACTCGGTCTTCAACAGCGTCTAAATGTCCGTTTTGGTATGCTTGAACCCACACTCTACATTCATCTATTTTAACAGCAGTAGGATTTTTCACTAAAACACGGAGAAAAGGGTGGCGGATTTGTCCCCGCAAAATATTACTTTGGTATGTTATGTCTGTTTCGGGGTCTGCGGTAATTGCTACGATTTGATGCGTAGAGCGTTTATCTATGTTTGTTCCGTCGGGCGATTGCTCTACAATTACCTCAATCGCCGATGTGTTCCAAAGAGTAATTTTATATTTACTCCAACTATCAACGCTTTCCCAACTGCCGACGAACTCGGCATCTCCATTTAATCCGCCAAAACGCCCATTTCCTTTTAAAGTAATTGCCGACATCTCTTATATATAATAGATTATATATTTTATTTAATTATTCGTCCTTAATATATAAAACGAATGAGAGATAATCGGTGGCGGGAACGTTATTCAACACATTAGGAAACTCATTAACCAAACGGAAAGACAAACTACTAATATTCATTTCACTAAAATTACCAATATCCACATAAGTAATTTCATTCTCGTAATACAGAGTATCACTTGCTTCTGTCTGCCGTTGTGGTGTAAATGACGCAATCATATTCTGTTTAGAGTTTTGGGTTTTATCGCCAGTCGCCACGAATGTCTGCGTCGGCAAACTCCAAAATAACCCTAAATCTAATATTTTATTAAAATTAGGGTCTTTATTACCAGCAAAAAAAGCAGTTGCCGTATATGGACTAATTAAAGTGCTTGACGCAAACCCCAGTTGTTTAGATAATTGTTTCGCCCCACTAAAATCTAATTTAACAACCCGTCTTACGCCATTTGGCGAGGGAATAGTTAAAGACTTGGGGTCAATTGTAGAAATGCTTTTAAACTGACTAAATTGTGGGCGGAGTGTTTTGTCGGCGGTTGCTCCGCCAGTAAATCCCGTCTTTGACGCAATAACGGGGACATACTGCTTATCGTCTTCAAGCGAAAAGGTTGTAAATGTGTAGGAATATTTTGGTAATTTACCAGCACGGAACGCATCGGGCGTATCTGCTATACCCGTATTCAACGCATAAATCGCCAAGTTTAATTTACCTTCACTCACAAAATACATAACATAATCGCCAACAGCATAAGTATAAGAGGCAGTAATATTAACGGCGGGGTCGGCAATTCCATCACGAAGAAACCACTTCACCGCACCTTCCGCCTCTGTCCCCGTTTTTGAAAGCGAAAAAGGAATATTAGCGTCAGTATGCGTCTGTGATACATCAAGCGAAGGGTCGCATAACCCAATAGAATAATCATACCCAAGACGACCAATTTGCGTAATCTGCGTATAACATTGGAAAGCACCCTTAATTAAGCGGGTGTTCTTACTGCCTTTTACGGCGAACGCTTGGTTTAAATTACTTACTCTAAACCCACGCCCATCATTAACAGACACCAAATTAGACGTCGCAAAAGAGTTTTTGAGAACATCGCTTAAAGCATACGAGTTAAAAGCAAAATCCATCGTTCCAGTATCATCATTCACATTAAAATAAACATCTAAACCAGCGTCATTCGTAGATTTAGTGCTGGACTGAACGACAAATGGTTTTATATCTTGTCTTAAACTACCGCAAATGAGCGAGTTGTTAATCGCCAGTTGAACCGATTTCGCTAAATCATACAAAGAAGCAAACACTACCCCTTCCTCGCCAAAAGTAATACTGCGGTCATAGTTCGGCAAACTGACTAAATTGCCTCCGCCTTGTTCGTCGGGATTAAATAAAAAAGTCTGCTTTCCAATGTCTATCTTAAACACCTCAACGGGTTTCTGTTGAAGCAAAAACTTCTTCAACCCTACCTTGCTATTCGGTTTAATTAACAGATTATCACGCAAACCAATATCAAATGTTCCTTGTGCGTTTAGTGGGGTCGTATTCACTACCTTCAATTGCTTAATAGTCATCTTATATTATATAATAACATAATATAAAATTATTTAATCGTATTTTTATTGTTTATCTTTTCCGCATTTATTCGGCACTTTTAATTATCCATAGGGTCTTCTTCGGTTTCTTCCAATAACCGAATATTAAACCATACACCTACTCGTTTTTCATATTTCTTTTTATTATCATAAACAATTGGGTTTTTCATTAATTTCATACGCCTTAACTCTGTGCGAAAATCGGGTTCTGTGATTTTATAATGTATTAATATAGCAGACATAGCACTTTTACTAATCCACCAATCTTTCGTTGCTTTGCTTTCACTTGCGGGGTGGGTTGTAATACCTAACTCATTTTTCGTCGGCAAATGCCCTTCTTCCCATTTAAAAGTGTTTTTAATAAAATCTTCAACGGGTCGGTTCGCCTCTAATTCTTCTTCTTTCTCCGCAATCCATTCAATCGGCACATCTTTCATCTTGCCTTCATCACAATACATTTTAGAATAATCAAAGATGATTTCTAATAATTCATATTTATAATCATTAATTAAACTCTTTTGAAATGATTTATCTTTCACAAACTCGCATTTTTCATAATTGTCCTCCGTATAAAACTCTTGAAAATCACTATCCAGTTGGTTTATAATCCAACGACGAGCAATACCGCCGTCAGCATCTTTTACTTTTAATCCTTGATTTCCAATAAACAACGCCTTAAAAGTAATCTCCATTTCTTCTTGGTCGCCATACATTTTTTTATACGAGAGTGGTGTGCCTTCGCATATCTTTTTTAATAAACTTGCGTCTTGCTGTGCGTTTTTATCAGTTTCATTTACCCACCCAATTCTTAATCCCCGCCAAGTTGCGATTACTTTATGGACTTGACTTTTATTACTAACTTCAAATGTATCACTACCCATCGCTCTTACATAACACGGCATTATCACACTTAACGCTTCGGGAACAACGCTTTTACCATTTGACGCTGTTTCACCTTTGTATTGGAAGAATACTTGTTCTCGTTGTGCGTCGCCACACATCATATATCCATACTGCGACAAATACCTATCTAAATGCGTATCATTCCAATTACAAATCTTTTTTAGTTCTTTCAACACAGCAACCTTTTTAAGAGGGTCTGCTTTTTTATAATTCATAGGAATAGTCTTGGTAAGATAATCCATCGCATACAACTTTTTACGGAAACGGCATTTCTTCAAATCATACACGCCGTCTTTAAATGCTACTTTGTAGGGCATATTATCTAATCTCGCAAACCAATCGGCATCTACTAAACAATCACCTTTCATTAATTTAACCAAATTATTATGCGATGTATTCGCTTTTTGGAACTCCTTATTATAAAACTTTAATTCCTCCTCTTTTTGTTTCTTATCCTCATCATCGTCATCTAATTCCTTTATTTCTTTATTTAATTTAAATGTTGCTTTACTAATTAATTCTTGGATTTTACACCCGATAAGATGTGCTACATCATTAATTTCATTCCACAATCCCGTCTTCTCCACAAAATATACCCAGCGTTTATTATAATACTTCATATTCATAATTTTCGCCAAATATCTACTAACCTCCAAATCGCCCTTTTTCAATAAATCAATAGACAACCATTCACGATATTTATTGCTCCACGCTTTCAACGCCAACTCATCTACTTCTTTACACAGATTACACAACACGCTCATATTCATTTCACCTTTCACGCTCTCCCAAATGGTTTCGGCGTGTTCCAAATACTCATTATCCCCCCCCAACCAATCTTCAAACAAACCTATTTCATAGTCATTTACTTTAAGAGCAGTTGCTACTTTTAGCACGGCATTCCTATCTAATTTGTATTTTCCGTTTTTATGCGGATTACCCATATAATTCATCAACAAATCACTCCAACTATCAAAATGCGGATAATTGCCGATTTCAATAATCTCCTCCGCTTTCACATTAGTCTTCTTCTTCTTCCCCTCCTTCGCAGATGCGGTTGCTTTTTTAACATAGTTTATTAAACACTCCATCTCATCATCTACATAAATCATTTCCGTCCCACCAATTAATTTACTTTGGCGGATTGTTTTGGTCTTCTTACAGCGGGTCTTACTTTCGGGCAGAACTTTACAACTGCCTTCGCCATACAAGATTTCCAATTCTCCAAATGCTTTCATCTTGTTATTATTAAATTGTTTTAATTCTGCGATTTCACGCAACAATGTAGGGCATTCGGTTATACTTAACAACAAAGCATAGTTTCCCTCCGTGCTGGTCGTGTATAATCCATCATCTCCCATATCCAACCGCCATTCATCTAAAAATGATTGGACTGCTTCATTATTTCCGTCTTTATTATAAATATCAAAATCAAGACATATTATCGTCTCGCCGTTTTCGTGCTTACCCATTTTAATAGAGTAAGACGGGTGGGTTTCAATATCTTCATTTTTTAATTCATCAAAGGTCATTTGTTCCCATTTCGGCAACCCATAACCCGAGCGACCGATTGGTCTTTTGTCAGCATCACAGCACACGATATTATATCCATTCTCCCTAAACATCTTTGCGATTTGGTTAGACATCTTGTTCTTATAATATATAGATAGAAAATCTTTAAATCAATTTTAAAATATATTATATTTTAATTAAATTAAATCCGCTTACGCTAAATGGTGTGGGTTTAATTTAATTGTGTTCCGTTTTTTAGCGGGATAAGGTCAGCAATATTCCGCTATTTTCAGTTCGGTTTCAAGTATCGCTATTTCCAAAGAGACCTCTTCATCACTTTCAGTTCCGCTACTCTGCGTTGATACTTCACTCGTGGAGACCTCCGCCAACCGCTTCCGCTCCTTTCGTTCATAATAATTTAAGAGTGCTTTATCCCTCTTCATTTGCCTAAACTCCTCGTCATTTACATATTGCTCTTTCCGTTCCCACTTACACCTCTCCTTTACCTCTGCTTTTGCGTGATACTTTTTAGATGCTCTTGCTTGTGCTTCCGTGTAAATTGCCCCCATTTCAGTTAATATATATACAGAAAATATATTTAAGTTATTTCAATTTAATTATTAATTATTTATTATATTAATTTATTACCATTTATCATAACAAAGATACTATTATATAGTATCTTTTTAGACTACATAAAAGAGAGTATAGTATATACTCTTATTATATATAAAAGAGTAGAAGTAGTTGAGGAGATATAAAAGGAGTAAAAAGGGGTAAAAGTAGAAAGGAGACATAGTGTTTTTATAAAGTATTTCCATAAGAAATATTGTTATATATTAGATATAAAAACTTTATAAAAATGGGTCATCGCCCCCCTTCCTTTACCCTTTTCTACCCCCTTTTTGAGGATTTGAGGAGATATAAGATTATTGGATTTCTATTTCTTTGTTTTGCGTAATAGATAGATAGACGGAGTTGTTGTTTCCCAGCAAAGAAGTTAGTTTTTGTTTGGTAATAGGGTTGATGATACGGACTTTTAATGCTGAAATGGTCTGTGGTGTATTTGAAAGGTGGGTGTAGGTATATCCATCTCCTTCACTTGATAAATATGTGTTTGAATTAAGATAGTAGAGAGATACAATAGATTTAACGGCAAAAGCGTCTTTATCTTGTAATTCACTGCCTCCGCCATAACCCGTAATCTCCAAAAGGATATTTCCTCCAAGAGTGTTCAATACGGAAGTTGGTTGATTACCCGCCATTAAACTTACGCTATTTGTGGAGGCATAAATTATATCGCCTTCAAGGTTGGCGGGAAATAGCGGTTGTGGAAAATCTTTTGTTCCCGATTGATTATTCATATCCAGCAAATTATTATAATTTTTTTGATAAGTGTAGCGTAGCGGTGCTTGGACTTGCTCGTTAATACTATTAGCAGTATTTAAAGCATTAATATTCTGTGAAATACCAAAGAGTTCGCCAGTAGTGAGAGAATTAAAAGTCTCCTCGCTAATTAGTTTATTCGTTTGGTTGCCGAACTTGTCTGTTGATGGTAAAAGGTCTAAATCAATAGTAATATCAGCAACATTAAACCCAATATCGCTCCAAAATGAACTCGGCGTTCCAGTCGCCTTATTTGTGGCGGTAATAGATGAGAACATAATTCCGCTGTGTCTGTCGTTGGTTGCCTCTGTATTTTGGTTTTCCGCCAGTAAATTACCTATTAATTGTCCCGTAATAGCGGTGTCTTTAAAAGTGTTTGCCGTATCGTATGCTCCACATAATTTCCCAACGGAACGAACGAGCGAAGGCGTATTTGCTCCGCTTTTATTGTCGGGAGCGGTCATAATGGGCGTGTGTAAATCGGCGAACTTAAATAGGTTTTTGTCAGCGTCGTATAAAAGCGAAATCTCGCTTGTTCCAAATGTTCCGCAAGTATAAGGGTTATTTAAAGAAGGATTAATATTAATTGGTAAAAAGCGTTTTATGTATGTGTCGGGATTATCTATAAACTGGTCGCCTTGAACTTGATAAGTAAGTGTTGCTGTCTGTGTGGTGGGGGTGGGGGGAGTATAAGGCGTAAATCCCGATGGTTGTTGTGTGTTAAAATATCCTCTTGTAATGCTGATTTCGTCGCCATAGAGCGACGAACCACTTTCGGTAAGTTGGTCGCCTAAATATTGCGGATTAACCCCAGCGGGACACGTATTATTACCAGCAATTTTAAAAGTGGTAGTAAATGGTTGAAAATGAACGGGATAAACATTTTTACGCTCATTAAAATTAACATCATTGACCAACCCGATTACGCTTTCGCCGATAGGAATGCTTTGTGCTGTTTGTTTAGTGCCTTTCAAGTATCCTCTATCTATTTTCCATACTAATCGCTGGAATTGGTCGGTGGGGGTTGTGGGCGTATAATCGTTCGCATCTGCCCCGCCAGTTGCGACTTTAATTACTTGTGGCGTATCTGCCGTATGTTGTGCTAATATATCAACTTGAAAAGGATTAATGCCTTCGGTGGTAGTATTGATTTGATTGAGTGTTGTATTATTTGGATAATTGGGATTTTCGGGGTTAGTTGGATTATTACATTCACAATTGCCGACACCGCTTACCAAATCTTCTTGGTTTGTGGTGGGTTGGTAGTAATCCATAAAATCATAAACGGGTTGTGTTTGTTGGACTGGAAGGTATATTGGTTCTCCTTCTGCGAAAGGATAATTAGAAGTTAATGGTGCTTTTAAAGAACTCATAAGTGTCGTAATTTCAACCGCTAATCCAGCACGAGTATAAAACCCCTTTTTTAGCGTAATTTTAATCTTTCTTGTAAAAGGTGCTTGGGTAAATGAGTTCATAAGTAGCACTGGGGCGTTTTGTGCGGTATTGTTTGGTAAAGTAGAACCCGTATTAAATCCAGTTGGGATATTGTCATTTGGACGAGCAACTAACGGAGTGTTAAAGTTTGGTTGATTGGTAAAGTTGAGGTTCATTTCGGGCATATCCGCTAATGCCGTCACTGCGGTCGGTGATAAATAAGTTCCTAATCTTGCTTGATACATAAAACTCCATAAGGGATTTACAAAAACCCAACCTAATCCATTTGGGTTATAGTCATTTCCCATAGGAAGCGGGGGTGCTGTCCCATAATAATTCTTACTACTTTTAGCGTAAATCCACGCTTGATGGTTTCTTGGAACAGCGTTAAATGTTTCAAAGTTCATTTCGGTTTTCCGTATCATAGCGTAATAAACCATTTCAAACTCTAATTCTAACTCTTCTTCAATAACGATTAAATCGTTGCTTAATTTTGATGTGTCTAATGAGGAATTACGAACGCCAATTGTGTCTCCTAAATTAAGTGTTAATGGTTCTTGAAATTGCGTAGAGAACTCGCACCCATCTACCGCAGTAGAAGCATTCCAATAATTCAAACACACTTGCGTTTGCTTTGGTAATGTAATTGTTTTTTTAGGTGGATTAGACATCAAATATATATAATATGATTATATAATTAAAATCATATTATAACTAAATGTTATTTATTTCTCTCATAGGGAAAGAACTGGGGTGGGTTGAGATGGTTGATTAACAAACTGGACGGACTTTGTAGCGGGGTTATAGACACGGAGGACTTCGGCAATAGTAATCAGTTGGGTCGCTTTAATGTGGTTCTTGACATCTTTGTAGGAAAGTTGAAGTTCAGTCGCAATAAAGCGGTTGAGGGGAGCAACGCCAAAAGAGACACGACTATCACTTGAAAGACCCATAGGAACAGAGAGTTCGCAGTTGCTTCCAACGGGAACATTCACTTCGCTAAAATAATCGTTAAAAAACTGCTGTTTCATCGCCGACCCGACAATCCCCTTACGACTATATAGCGTCTTGCCGTCAATAGTGAGTTGGAGTTGTTCGCTGGTGGGTGCTTCGGTAAATTGCGAAGTGCGAGGATTAGTAAGTGCTAAATCACCAGCACGAGCAGTAGTGTCCCTCAACATATAGTAGAAATTGGCGATATATTGTTTCACATACGCAGTAAAGCGTTTATCTATGGAATTGGCGACACCCGCTTTAATCGGGAAGGTGTCTTGAACCATCGTGTAGAACATATAAGACGCTTGTGCGTCGGGTTTCACATCGTTAGACAAATAGACATCATACGCAATTTGGGGGTAGTTGTCAAAGTTAAACGCATAAAGGGGTTCAACACTTTCCATTTGTTCCAAAGACCATTCAATCATAATAGAAAGACCTTCGGCAACGATGCTACGAGCAACGCCTAAATATTGGAGCATAGAGGAAATGGAAATAGTGAGAGAATGGTTATTAACGTCCCAATAGTTAGTTGCTCCCATAGGGTTTCCGTTTTCAATAGACGCAAAAGTGGGAGTAATAACGGACAAATCGGCGTGTTGGTTAAGCGTCTTCGCAATAGAATACTGGGAGGCATTAGGCACGGCAAGGTGCTTCATACCCATCATACGCAACGCTTCCCCATTTATGCGGTCAATTTCCACACCATCACGGGACAATACGGAGATTTTGCTAATACATTCAACCGCACCGCCTAAACCGAACAGATGTTCTTTCGCACTTCCATCTGCCTTCAAAGTCTTCTTCAACTTGAAATTAAGTAAGCGGATTTTCTTGGAATTAACATTAACGCCTTCGGGCAAGGAATAAATGCTCCGCTGTTTAGTGGAGGAATACGGGTCAAGCAATTCTGTCTTAAATACGCTCATACTTATATATAATACTAATATATAATTTATTTTTAGAATTAGTATTATATTGTTTATTAAATAGATAAATACCTAAATATCTCTCTAATCAATAAATTAAAGAGTGATTAAAGAGTTAGTGTAAGCATAAGCATCAATAGCATCACCAGTTCCCGACGGGTCGTTTTCAACAATCGCATCGTCCTTAATCGTGATACTCATAGTGAGTTTATCGCCTTGACTTTCGGGATATTGAATACCTATACCATAGGCACAAGTGCCGTTAGTGGCGAGAGATGTAATAGAGTTCTTTGTCATCTTTGAGGTAGGTTGCTGAAAAGAGCGGTAATAGTTGAGGGCAATATCGCTTTCGCTTTCAAGGGGATACATATTCACAGAGGAATTAGAGTTCATTTCAAACTCAACCCTTTCCACTTGACCGAGATATTCGCACAAGTTCGCATCTTTACGGGCAGACGACTTATTCTTTTGCTTAATAAAGGAAATAGACAAACTATCGGCGGGGTTAGAACCAGTCATAATATTAAGATTGGAAACCTTTGAGACGATGGACTGCTGTGTAAGAAAATAGGAAATGATGCCGATATTCTCCACTTTGGCGGGGGCGGGAACTTCCGTCCAAGTGAGCATAAGGTCTTTGAGGAGATAGTTGGCGGAAACAGCGACACTATCGGTTTTGTTAATATGAAAAGCATTCAGTCCGCTTTCAAGCGTAAGCATAAGGCGGAGTTCTTGAACTTTGGACGGGTGGATTACGCCACCCATCATATTATTAAGTGCGTTGTCAATAGCGAGGGAAAACGAGACATACCCGTCCTCGCCGACTTCGCCGAGCAAAAGGCGGTTATTAAGATTACCGCACAATTCCAAAGATGCTAAACTACTTGCGGATAATTGCGGAAGAGTGTATTTTGCTTGTTTCTTCATACCCGCCAACCGCCCAAATGAGGCAATATTTTCTATTGTTTGGGTAGAATTAACAGACACGGAGGCGATGTTGATGAGGGACGACACACCCGAAAAGGCGTTGAAAAAGATGCCGTCGTTTATTGTGGCGGGGATAGTAATTCCGTCCTTAAATACCTTCAACTTCCCGTTAATGCGGAAAGAGTTTTGCTGTATAGCATTTGCTTTCAACTGAACGAGGAAATCCACTTGCGAAAACTCACCATAAGTTTCCCGAACGCTTATCGGCATAGTAGAATTAAAAATCTGCGACATCTCTTATATATAATAGTATTATATATTTTATTTTAAAATTAAACTAAAAACCATTTAAATTACTAAATCTTTGGCGGAATGAAAGATTTGGCGGAGGAACAAATTGTTCGGGTGCTGGTGCTGGTGCTGGTGCTGGTGCTGGTGCTGTTTTTTCTGCTGGTGTTGATTTTTCCTTAACAACCTCTTTCTTTTGTTCCTTAATTGCCTCCTCGTCTGCTTTTATTTTTAGTTTTGCTTCCGCTTTTTGTTGTTTAAGAGTTTTAATTTCATTTATATCATTGGTAATCTCTCCAATTTTAGATTTCAAAAAGTCAAACTCATCTTTGTATTTCTTATCAAACATATCTTCTACTTTTTTAGGTGTAGTTTTCGTAGCGGTGTTCAGTGCTTTCTTTTCCTCTCGTAGTTTCTTTTGTTTCTCTCGCATATCTGCTAATCGTTGGCGTAGCATATCTTTATGCTGTTCGCTGTATTGTCGTTTCTTTTTACTTGTTTCGGCAGACGGAACTGGTGTTTCTTCAATATCTTCACATTCCCCATCGCTAAATACTTCGTTGTCTTTTTCGCTTATTGCTAAATCAACAACCTCGTTTTTCGCTTCTTCTACTGGTGCTGGTGCGGGTGCTGGATTAATCGTATCTAACATTTGAGCGGGTATTGCCTCTAAACCACGAGATGCTCTTTTCGGCATTTTATTATATAATAAACAGACATTATTATATAATATTTTACGAATAATTAATTTACATTTGCTTATACTTTTCTTTAAACAAATAAGCAGTTCCGCTTTGTATAGTCTTTCCCGCTCCCGCTTCCATACGGATTTGAAGACGCTTCATCACATTAGAGAAATTAACTTGACCGCCGACTAAACCCGCATAAATACGGATAGGCAGAACTCGCACGGGGCGTTCATTCACACCATTCACAATTCCATTAATAGATTTCAATGACATAGATGAGTTGCTAAAAGTATCAATCAACTTATCCCAATACAAACTATCGGGATACTCGCCCATCTTCACATCACGGGAAACGACATCAACCTCATCAATAGTCGCTCTAAATTGGAGAATGTCTCCGTCCTTGCCGATAAGCGATTTGCTGTCGGCGGGAATAACCACATAGGCATTATACACATTGGGTTCAAGCATAAAGTTTTGAACGAGTTGCGAAAAACCAGCATCAATATTAAATGGTTCAACCGACATAGTGCGGAAATAAGGAGGCATAGCACTCTTGGTAGGAGGATACTGAACCAAAACCATTTCGGCAAGGTCGGTAGATGGGTAGTGTCCCGTAATGCTGAAAAAAGGGTCGCTGGATTTAACAACTTCGTCAAAAACAACACGCCACGAGACACTGGCGGTAATTTGAACTGGCGGAGTGTTGCCGAGATTTTCGCTTACAATTTCACGGGCGAGAGGTTTAGTTCCAACATTCGCATTACCGCCCAGTTCCAAAGGCACATTCATTTCAAGCGTAATATGCGTTCCGCCAGCAAAAGGTAGAACTTCCTTAATGGTATTAGCATACGCTTTCAAGCGGGGCAGTGTAAGTAGGCGGTTAGAGACGGCGTGAGCGACACCAGTAATATCCTTTTCTCGGTCTTTACACACAAAGGTCTTTACTTTATTACCCGCTTCGTCAGTAGTGTCCCAAGCGTATTGCTGTAATTTCACGCCAAAAGTTCGGTTCGCAATCTTGCTATAAACATTACCGATTTTGCTTAAAAGTCCGCATTCTACGAGTTGGTCTGCTTGGGCGTAAGATAATTTAACTTTATTCGCTACGAGCAAATCCCAGTCTGCTTGTTCTTTTTGAGGGAACGAAAGCATTTGGTTTTCTGCCCCGAGATGTAGGGGGTCTTTGGAAGTCTTAATAAGATTAGTCAGTCCATTAAGTCTAATTTCATCAACATCAGCAACGCCAAGTTGAACTGGGGACGCTCCGCTTTGGAGGGTAAGTTTTCCACCCGCAACGCCAATCACCTTATCTAATGACTCAAAATCGGCGACATCAGTTCCCGTAGTATTACGCATTTCCATATCAACAATAGACAAGACAGACGCTTTTTCGTCGGTCAAACCGAGTTCAACAATATCAGCACCCGTCCAATTATCATATTTAGTCGCTAATTCAAGGTCAGTAAAACCTTCATTTAAAGCACCATTCCAAGCGGGAAAAGGGGAAATGTCCTTAAAATACTGGGGTTGTAAATAACTCCAACCAGCGGGGGTCGGTATAGCATCGGGTTTTTCAATCGCACCGAACTCGCTATTCACTTGCGATTTAACCAACCACGAGAAATCTTCTTCGGGAGTAGTTTGAAATCCGTTGTGTCCGCTTTGTAAAAGTTTGGGGGGAGGAATAATTAAAGTGGGGTCGCTATACAACATAATCATATCTTTCGTAACGTCAAACTCTAAATCCACGACTAAACCGCCGACAGCGGACAATTGGTAGGCGGGAGTATTGAGAGAAGGGAAGATTTCTTTGAGGGGAATATGGAGTTCAACGGGGTTCTCGTTAGTCCAAAGAGTATATTTGGATTGAAGGTTATTTAATTTTGAGGTAGGAATACCCATTCCGCTTTCAATAGTATCACTGGCGAGATTATCAAAATCGGTAGTATATTCCTTAAATGTCTGTGTCGCAATATTGCGGTAGTTCAATTCTTCTATAATTTGCCCCGTTTGTTTGCTAAATAATTTAGCAGTGCGGAACATACACGAAGGCGAATAAGTGGTCGTTCCGTCCCCGAACATAAAATAAGTGGGGTGTTCGTTATGGTCTTGTTGGGTGTCAATAGGCGTTTTTGTTAAACCATTCAAAAGCGTCGTTCGCAAAGACAAATATGAGTTTCCCATATCTGTTGTAGAGAGGTCGCTACTGATTTCATAGCGAACACGAGTTAAATGGTCTTTATCGTAAATCCCGTTCTCAATCGCACGAAGTTTTAAGTTTCTACTCGCCATTATATATATTACAATTATATAATATTTTTTATAAAATAATGTATTAAACTCTTTTTATAAAAAATGAAAATGCTAAATAATAAGATTAAGTGCCTTGCTGAACTGATGCTTGTATAAAATTAGATTGTTGAGCGGGAGGCAATTGAGGCGGAGGAGGCGGTTTTGGTTTAGAAGGGTCAAAAATATCTTTGAAAAAATGCCCTAATCCCGAAACAAGTTGAACGCCCATCAAAACCTCTCCAATCCCCGTTGCGTCTAACGCTGTATCTTCCGCCACATCTTCGCCGACTTTTTCGCCAGTTGATATACCAGTTTTAACTGCGTCCCCAGCAACCGAAGAAGTATCAGCAACAGAAGAAGGAGCGTCGGGTAAAGAAGGAGCGTCGGCGAGACTTTCGGCGGGGTGTGTTAAATTATTTACCTCTTCCGCTGTTAAACTGCCTCTTGCCCCCGTATCGCCATCTTCTAAAACTGCCCCGCTACTTGCCGAAGAACTGCCTAAATCCGCCGATGCTGATGCTTCTTCCCTAATAGGCATACTCGTCATTTCAGTTAATTCAGTTCCGCTTTGTCCCGCATTTATATCGGGTTCGGGGGCAATATTCTCGGTGGAGGTCTCTGCGGAAGCAGATGAAGAAGTAGAAGGTGCTACATCGTTGTTATTGGCAATTTCAGCGTCATTCGCTTCTTGGCGTGATGCGGTCTTACTCGCTAAATATTTACTTTTCGCCATTCCAAACGCTTTCGTTGCTACATATTCCCCCGCTACTTCGCCAAAAGTTTCGTATGGTTTATCAATCATATTTTTATAATTTGTCATTTGTTCGTGAAATTGCGAACCCAGTTCCATAGCAGTATTTTTAGCACTTTGTATTTCACTTGCTCGTGTTGCTAAATCATCACTATATCTTTGCGATAATCCTTGCGTGGAAGACATACCCGCAACATAATCCATATCTTATATAATACATTAACATTAAAATAATTACTTTTCCCATAAAAGCGTCTTAAACCCTTTATATAATTTCTGTTCCCAAATATTAAAATATAAAAAACTAAACGCTTCACTCGTCGCTTCATTATAATATTCTAAATAATTCGGCACATTTTCTAATATTTCTTCTTCAATCTTCATAAACTCCTTATTATTTGAAACTTTGAAAAAAATAGCACAACTGGTATTCACCCGCATAATAGGGTCTAACCGCCTATACACTTGGGTCGCAATAAGTATTGTAATATTAAAGTGGCGAAAACGAGAACATAAATAATTCAGTTTTTTCATTTTGTATCCAACGCAGTCGTCAAAAACCATTAATGTAGATACTCTTTTCTCTTGGGGCATTTTCCGCTGTTCTTCGGTAATCAATTCAATATAAGTATCCATATTCATCAAATCGTCGTGTTGCTTGAAAATCGTTATTTCTTGGTCTTCGTTGTCTTCAAACGCTTTTAAAAATGATTTCGTAGTTTTGTCCATATCTGCGGTCGGCGAAAAATAGATGATTTTTTGCCACGCCTTCGGGTAGAAGCGTAGCAATAGGTTGCCGATTAACACGCTTTTTCCGCTTTTTACGGGAGCGGTAATCGTCATACAGAACGGGGTATTAGGCAAGTTCTCCGTGATTGGTTTTGATGTCGGCATCATCACATCTTTCATTTCTTTTATTGGGAGAACATCAAGATTTATTGTATCGTCCATTTCTATTTACATTATATAGATATATTTTAATTCTCTCAATGACGAATTAAACAACAGCATATTCTAAATGCGTCTCTACGGAATGTCCCATTTTAGAAGCATTCGCCTTAATCGTTTCAATCTGTTCGGCAGACAACCCCGTCGCCGACGCCTTAATATGTCGTTGCGTCGTTGTTGAAAGTTTCTTATTAATAATATCGCCGAGTGATGAATAAACCACTCCGTAGCGGTTTGCGGACAACGGGGTTTTACAATCACTATCAAAGAACATTGTGTCTTTGTGTATGCCCTCTTTTTTGATTTCGGGGGTAATGACCATTAGAGCGTGATTATAACATTTCAATAATTCGTAATACTCTGTTCCTAAATCAATCACTTTTCGCCCGTAAGTTTTGGCGGTTTTATACACATTCATCATATAATAAACTTTCTTTTCTCTCCTTGATAAACAAATGTAATTATAATCATCGCTATAAATCCTACGGATTGTTTTATTCGTTGGTGATTTAAATGTTGATTTATGGGGATTGCTGTATTCAATTAACGAATGTGCTAATTCATTCCGTCCGCTAATATGGTTTTGTAATTTAAAAATCACATAATTACGGAGATTAATTAAATCAACATTAGAATAGCACTTATACCCTTTATGGAGTAAAGATTTCAAATACACCTCAATCTGTTCTTCCTCCTCTACACTAATCCACCCATCTTTCATTTTTTCGGTTTTTTCGTGAGTTGCTTTCATCTTGCTTAATTCAATAGAACACTTATCAATCTCGGCATTATACGCTTCAATATAAGGCATACAATTATCTTCATCAATCAACCGCATAATAGCGACACACACCGCCAATTTGGTTTTCAAAGTATTCAACGATTTATACTTATC
>Ga0115557_1001172_pt1 | contig 18003 bp, 6 predicted proteins | sample COGITO_mtgs_1104_FD_87280 | JGI IMG/M metagenome (GOLD analysis project Ga0115557, IMG submission 87280) | Pelagic marine microbial communities from North Sea - COGITO_mtgs_110421 | ecosystem: Environmental > Aquatic > Marine > Epipelagic | place: Germany:Helgoland, sampling site Kabeltonne...
AGCTCTAGAATCTGCCTATCAGCCCGGACGTGTTTTTAGAGGTAATTCTTGTCGGTTTGCCCGGATAAACGTACAAAGTTCGGTAATCAACGGCTTAAAATGATGACTAAGGCGTAGTGGTGGCACTGGTCAAATTAGACTTTTTGCTGTTGTAGGGTTCCAGAAGGGTTGGAAAAATTCCGAAAAAAATTGCAGTGTGTCTCGGAAAGTGTCACCTAAACACATCCCAATAATTACCTTAAATCGAAAAAAGCCATTGAAAAACCCACACTACCAGTTCAACAAATCGCGTGGATACCTAGAGACTGCCAATTTAACTGATATTTAAATACCACACTCACTATACGGATCAGACTTACTGATAATCTGAAACGCAGGTACACCAGTATCAGATACACGGCATTGCCAAATTAGTTCTACCAAAAGCAACATGCATGGAAAGCATAAATAACAAAATCTGAAAGAGACAAAGACAAAGACAGAATACCAGGTGTACACAGCAGGAAGTTATGGCTACAACATCCCCAGAGACAAAGACGAAAGAGGCTTGGGAGGCTGTGGCAGAGAGAATCTACGAAAATGGGAAGGCCGATCACATCGAAAATGCCGCTCATTTGCACAGTATATTTGAGGAGGAAAAGGAGTTGTTCTCATCTCTTGTCGGAAGATGTCCTGGTTTTGTCACCATTCTCAGCTTCATTTTAGAGAACAAATTTGGCTTCCGAGTGAGGGAAGTCGATAATAAACTCAATTTGACGGACTGGGGGGACGAAGAATGTCGGCGTGTAGGGTGCTCGTTGTCGACATTCATAAGGAAGAGGAAGACGGGTGCTGTTGCCATCGACGCTTGGAGGTTAAACTACACACAGCTAGACGTCCTGTTCAAGGAGGTTGTCGGTTTCGAAGAGTTCATGGTTGTCATTGCCAACAACACACTGCGGGACAGCATGTATGGGACGGTTTTACGAGTGACTGTGGGAGCTGTGCTAAGTACCACTGACGCTGTGACGGATATTTACGTCATAAGCAAGTACTACCAGAGCGAAGAGCTGTATGGACAAGCAAATGCTATGCTGGGAATGCTTCTTGGGAATCTATTTGTTCAATTGTTTTTGGTGCTTGTGCAGTACAAAAAGAAGAGCTGGTTCGTGATTGGCATGGAAGCCTTGATCACAATGTCATGTTTGCGTCCGGCTGTGGATGCGTTTAGGGTATCCACAAATCACGACGACAAGGAGGCAAATGTCGATCAGCTCACAGAGCTAATTTGTAACAAAGGTATCGAACTGAGCTGCGAGAGCATTCCAGGCTGTGTTTTGCAGCTATATGTCTGGCTTTTGGCTCCAGAGAAAGCTGGTACATATGCTTTGGTGTCAATTGGAATCAGTTGTCTCACGACTGGTTTCACAAGTGCGATGATTGCATTCGACGCTGATGTCGATGTGCTCCACAGGAAGAATCAACCCAAGTTCTATGGCTACATCCCTAATGACAATGGTCTTAGGGGAAGGTGCTTCATCTTGATGACACTGATTAGCTCCTTGCACAACCTGAGCCGTAGCTTGGGATGTGCTCTGTTGGCATATTCGGATCCTGACAAGGTCATCCTTTTCATTGGTGGCGAGATGGGTTTATATCTCGTCTTCAAGATTATTCGATCAGATTTTCACTATTGGCCTCATGGTGCCCCTTTGGTTGCTAGTTTCTTAGAGAGGATCATTGGAAAAGTCATAGTGGACTTCACTGGGTGCCTCCACTTCCGGCACCCTTACGAGCTGGGCGGGTTCAGCTTCACCATGTCAATGATTTGGGCCCAGGCTTTCCCCTTTGTAGCGCTGCAGTATTTTTATGGTGACTCGAAGGATGACCTAACGGTGTTTTTGGCCATGAGCTTTACGGCATGGTTGCTGTTGAACTTCATCTTCTTCTGCACAATTGACCTGAGCTACCTGAACACATTCTTTGGAACCAAGACTGCACCACAGTACACATGCGAGCTATTCCTGACGAGCAAGGAGGACCATCAGCGGTTTCGCGCAGTGTTCAAAAACCGCATTGAATTCACCAAGAGCATTTATGAGGAGGTGAAGGAATGGGTAGGAGAAAATATCAATCAATGGAAGAGAAGAAATCCAAATTGGTTCAAGATTGAGAAGATCCCTGATGAGTTCTTACCAAAGGGCGTTTTCGAATCAGAAGGTGGAGCGAAGAGGAGGAGGAGCAGTGTGAGCTTGAGGGAGATTGTTGGACTCAAGGAAGCAAGTGTAGGGAGAGTCCATCCCCAGGCGGTTGAGGAAATGAATGTCGAAGACTTGTGAACACACAGAAGAAAAAAAACAATTTAAAAAAAAATAGCACGTAAACTAGCCATATTTTTACACCAATCTTGTACAATTATAAATGCAATTGTGCGTCCAAAGCGGCCTCTTCGCTCCGTTGCGTTGTGCTGTGCTGTACTGTTACACTCCCCCTCACCCCACCCCCTCACCCCCTAACGACCAACCTTCTTAAAGTATGTCTCTGTGGGGGCCACAGACTGGTCGCACTCGCAGTAGACTCTCCCGCAGACCCTGCACATGGCCTTTGGATCTTCGCGCAAGTCTGTGACCTGACTCCTCATATTCAAGGTAGACTGCTTGAGCAAGTCGAGGCTGCTGCTCACGACACTGTCGAAGGTGTGACGAATCTTTTCATTGCCTTCTCCTTGTTTTCTGATCTGCTCTATCTTTTTCTTTGCCCTCTCTCTCAGGCGGCGTTTGACGCTATCCTTCTCCGACTTTTTCATGTCGTGCTTCTTCCAGAAGCTGATTGTTGATACGTCATCGCGACTCCTATTCTGCTTCAAATCCTCGGCAATTTCATCGATATCGGTTCTCTTTCTGCGAATAACATTACGTCGCACGTCGTCGACCTTCCAAGTATTCTTCTCCAACCGTATGCGCTTTTCCCACTCGTCATCTCGCTTACGCTCGGCGCGCATGAACTCAAGCCGGCGGAGGAGCTCGAATTCTTCTTGCTCTTGGCAGCCAATGTTGTCCAAATCAATCTGGACATCCTCCCTCTCCATGTGAAGGTTATCGATTTCCCGCTGCAACTGCCGCACCTTTATCTTGCACAGCCGGAGTTCCTCCCGGCTCATTCTTGTCTGATTGTGCAACCTCTCCCACTCGTCTGAAAATGCCTCTGCCCAACCGCCCTCAATATCCTTGGCACCATCCATGTTCTCCAGCTCCCATTCCACCCTGGGAATGCGCAGGGCAGCTTGCTCGTTGAAGTAGAGGATTTCTTTTATCCTTTTGTTGGCCTTCCTCAGCGCCTTTTCGTTCACCGCGAGGTCAAAATTGATGTCCTCCAAGTCTTCAAGGATCTCCCTCTTTTCCTCGTCCAAGTCCAGCAGCAGCTCGGCCGACTGCTCGACCTCCCACGCTTCCTTGATGACCCTGTACCGCTTCCCGTCCCTGTAACGAATCCAGCCTCTCATTATTATTCTGGACGCGTACAACCTCCGCGCAGCCTCCCTGATCTTGTGCTGGGAGTGAGCCCTCCGCCACCACCAACCTCGAAATAGGCGCTGGATGCGTAGTGCATTCTCGGACTTCAAGGCAAGCATGAACTCCAACCACTTCTGACGGGCGAGCTTCTTCGCAGTGTACGTACGAAAGCAGCCTTGAATACGCTGAGCATTGAACCACTCCGTCTGCAGGACTACCAATTCGTTTCTCTTCGTATACCCTCGGTACACTGCCTGGATCCTTGTCACTGACGGGACCACCACGTTGACAAAATACCGCTTCTGCCGCCTCCTCCGGATAATCTCCCGGTCGATCCACCCCCTGACATGAGACTGAAGAAACACGGCGCATCGCCTCTCGTATTTCTTCCATTTAACGTAGGCGAGCCACCGCCGCTTTAGCAGCCCCCTCCCTATACGCTGGATTTCGATCGCCGCGTCTCTCTCTAATCGCTTATGAAAACCGACTCGCCAACCGATTTTTCCACGGTAGCACCGCTGTAGTACCTGACACGCGGGGACCAAAATCTTGTTGAACACGAGCCTCTCCATCAATTTTCTGAACAATTTTCTCCCCAGGAATCCTCGTGCGACGCTCTGGATTTTAATGACGTACACTGGGAGGCACCTGGAGAATGCATCCATCCTCGCTTTGCGCAATTTCATCCTGTGGTTGAATCCCCTCACGATTCGCTGCATTATCACGGCACGTTTCCAGTTCTCTCGAAGCCAACTTGCGTACGTCCTCCCGATCCATCCCCGAACAACTGGTTGCAACACCAGCGCCGTGTCCGTTAAAAGCTTTCTCAACTCTCGAGCCTTGATCCTCCCGATGACGCCCCTTGACAGTGCCTGGATTTTCACCACGGCAACAGCAATCACTTCCTTCAAGACAGTGACGTACTCCCGAGCGTAGTAAGCCCGAACGCGTCTCTGCACGAGCAGACATGCGTAGTGCTTCTTCGCCATGCGCCTCTGAATTCTTGGCATCATTCGCCGCCTATATATTCTCTGGAGTCGCTTCGCGATCGCGGCGACTTTCTTCGTGAGAATCTGATACTTTGTGATGATGTCGTTCTCGCTGTCCTTCTCACTCTCCTGCCCTGGCTGCCGTTGGCCTAAAACCGCTTGCTTCCTCTTCATCTCTTCCTCGTCCCTCTTCTTCTGCTTCTCTTTCTCTCCGAGCTTTTTTATCCCGGCCTGTTCGTCGGCCCATTCCTGCGCTGCTTTTTGCGCGGCCAATCCCGGGTCCTCTCCGAGTTCTAGCGCACGACTTGCAGCGTTCATGGCGGCAGCGGCCTGCTCCATGCTCCTGTGCGGACCACCCTTTCCTTCTCCGACCCCTCCATCCGGCAGCCGAGGGTCGCTTGGCTTTGCCTGTCCCGTCCTCACGACGGTCTTTTTATACGTCCCAGCCTCAAGGGTCGCCTTGTCCCCCTGGATGAGTTTGATATTCTTTTGATACTCCTCCAGAACCAGGCCTTTGACGTCACTAGGCATGTCATGAAAGAAATGCGCGTACATTCCCCCTCTGCTGTTCGTCGGGATCTTCATGATTCCCCTCAAATTTTTTATCTTGCTAGGGGTTTTGACATTTTTGTTGATCCCCAAAACGTTCACTCCGGTCCTACTCTTGGTCGTCCGCTCGCTCTCCGAGGGCATGTAGTAGGAAGGATCGTACTGCGATGGGGTTCTCAAATCGAACAAAAGCTCAAACGGTAGACTGCTGAGGTGTTTCATGTGCGGCAAGTTGTTCACGGCTTCGCCTCGGACGCAGAAATTCTTGGGCAGTGACCTTTCCGGAAAAGGATTCTCCTCACTGGCAAGATTCGGATCCGTCTCAGTTGAACCTGGATTCTCGAAGAATTCCTCCACCAAAGCCTCGTAGACCATCTCGCAGCGCTCCGTGTGGCTCTTTCCCCGGAACTCCTCGGAGACGACGGTCACGTTCAGGTGGGTGCAGAGCACCAAAGCTGGGTTCGCACGGAATGTGGTCTTATCTCCCACTATCTCAGCCGGATTGGCATCTCGTATGGCGCACGCATCTTCGCAAGCACGGTAAGCTTTGGCACTGGTTGAATACAAACCAGGCAGATATTTGATTGCAGGAGACAATTCAAAGTCCTCCTCCCTCCGCTTTAGGTCGTATATGGCCGCTTGGTATTTCGTGCCCATTTTTTCTTGTTGTACCATTCGCTTGGCGTGATTGCTACCCCCCAGCAGCTTCCGCTGTTTGAACCAGTACGATTCGTTCGTGACCTTGACATGGAGAGGAGGTCCGAGTCGTTCGTTCCCATTCAGCGCTGCCATCAGTCGAATTTGGTAGGGATGGTATACTTTCGTCTTCAGAAGGGCCTCTTCGCGCTCTTTCTGTCGCTTTTCGCTGTCTTCTCGGTTCGAACGTTTCCTCTGCAACATGCTCAAAATGGTCGATGTGCCTGAATCGGCAGAGGACTCTGATCTCGCCTCTGATTTCGCGCTTCTTCCGCTCTTCATTGAGCTTCGCGCCGTATTTGCGGTGTTCGGTTTCACATCAGATGATAAAATATCGAGCATACCGTCCATGATGTCAGGTGAGGGCACTTTCGAGCCGAAGGGAAGGGGGGAGGGGTTGTTATCCTTCTTTTCCTCGGTAGAGAGGTCGACGGAAAGCTCAGAGCTTTGGGAGGTTGGCGAAGAAGGGGATGGCTCATTGGGGTTGTCGTCGCTGGTCGGTGATGCAGGTTGCGATGCAGATTGGTGGGCTGAAGCTGGCTGGTCACTGCTGTCGCCGTTTTCGATGTCGTCAATGTTGTTGTCTTCCCCTTCTCCCTCCTCCTGTCCCATCGATTCTTCGGACATCAGCATCAATAGTGGATTGTTGACAACTTCCTTAACAACAGTTGATTTCTTCCCTTCAAGCACGTCCCCCCCCCTGACAAAAGTTAGCACCCTTTCTTCGCCCCTTCCAGTGCCTCCTTCTGCATTACTGTCCTTGTATTCGCTTGATCTCATCACGTTGACTTGTTCCCCAAAAGATAAATCGGAAATATCTCTCCCATTGACGTTCTGCAGTACATCACCTATTTCCAGCACCCCTTTCCCAGCCTTGGGACCCAAGGTTTCATCAGGGAGAAGGGCAAAGGAAGATATCACGAGACGAGACTTGATGTTAGAGAAGGTTATACCCATGGGACCGGAAGGGGGGAAAGCTACGGAAATCGTTTCGGGAAGGGGCTCATCGGGAAGGGGGAGTGCAGGCGCTTCAAGATGGGTGTGAAGAGGGGAGCTGTGAATATCAAACTCCCCAGACCCGTGGACAGAATCTCCTTGGGCACTCTCCTCTTGGCCGCGGACTGACTCTCCGGGGATCATGTTAGGCATGCTAAGAGACTCTGGGGCAATGTGCGCCGAATCCCCCACAGGGGGGGAGTTGGAGACAGAGTCCGGTTCTGCAACTCCGCTCCTCATATCAGACATCTCAGCGCCATCATTTGAAGAATCCGCCATGACTTATGGGTTCATTCCACGTTGTATCGTCATGAGAGGTTTTTATAGCATTTTGATGTGCGTTAAAGGTTGCACCAATTTATGAATTTGCTCCCCCGGGGTCCCCGTTTCGACGTTCCCCGGTCCCCGGCCGGCCGGAAACAGGAAATTCATCATTCACAATTCACACCAGTTTGAAGAGACACAAATTTGCTCCGACTTTTCATATTCGGAGCAGCGTCCTCCTCGCATTAGTCGCTTCGCAACCTTCTATATTGAGACCCCCGTACTCAAACCACCACCTCCCCCAACTCAACTCAATATTCAAAAATATACAACTCAAAACCCTCCCAACGACGACATTTACATCTCCTAATCGCGCAGTAAAAAACGATGGCTTCCCGAGACCCCCATCTTGCCTCTATGGACGTGCTTTCTGCTTTAGAAATGACTTCTGGAGATGTGATTGTTGATGCCAAGATAAGCGCTCTGAACAATCTTCATGCCCAGAAAGTGCGAGCTCTGATGAAGTCCATCAATGTCCTGAAGAACGAAGTGGCCGTTATGAAGGCGCAGGCGAAGGAGCATCGCCGGAGCAACTTGATTTCGGGGATGAGGGAGAAGATTCGTGAGCAGGAGCTCATAGTGGACGTCCTCAAGCAAGAACTCAAGACTGCGAATCCTGAGAGGCACCTTGTCACCGAGGAAGTCAACGAGCTCATTATTAAGAAGACTTGCGGGGGGCCGAAGAGATTCCGCCCGAGGACACGCGAAGAGTTGCAGAACGACTTGGTGCGTACAGAGAAGCTCTTGCGCAAGGCAGTTGCAGCCAGGGATGCAGCAGCAGCAAACAAGGAGAACACAAGTGACACCACTTCAAAGAACAGAGTCGCCAAGCTTCCCCTCCCCCCGAGATCTTCGTCGGCCGAATCAGATCCCCCCCCAAATACCCCCCAATGTGAGTCTCCAAGAGAGAATACTCAACAATTGCAAGGACAGGTTTCGGAGCTCCTGGAAGAAGTCTCCGCTCTCAAGGTAGCACTCCGTTCCAGGGACACCAACCTTACATCCCGAATCGAGGAGATGGATAGGCTTCGGAGCGAGAATCGAGAGCTTCGTAGAATTGAAGAAAAGCTAGTCGGAAAGGAGCGCAAGTACCGTGAAGTTAAAGAGGGGAACGGCCGACTGTTGGACGAGAATTCTACTCTGAAGGAAAATGTGGAGCTCTCTAGGGCTCGGATGCTCCAGATTCAGGCCGAGGTAAGCAGCAAGTTATCCCCCCCGCGGCGCGGGCGCGGGGGAAGGCAGACAGACATTGTTCTCTTGTTTATTCAGGGTTATAAAGGGCTTTCCGTAAGAAGTAATAACTGTTGTTGCTGCGCGCGCGTTCAATGCTATGACCCAGTCAGTCATTTCAGCCTAACAAACCAGTCACAATCTCTTCCCCCCTTCCCCTTTTTCCCTCTCTGCTAATGAAAAATCCCGCGGCACTAAATGGAATGAAAAATACGTTACACACAGATCGAAGTCGTCAAAGAAGAGGGAAAGATTGAGGTTGACGCGCTTAGGGGAAGGAATGAGAACCTTTACAACGAGGTAGTGGAGAAAGAGCGCAGGATGGAGGAATTGTCTTTTGAGCTCGAGCGCTACAAGAGCGAGGTCGTTGCGAATCGTCAAACAAATTACGAAATCGTGAGAACTAAGGAAGGTGCCCTGGCAGACGCGCTGAAGATGAAGGATGAGCTGCTCCACAAAAACAAAACGCTCGAGGTGAAGCTCGAGAAGCACGCCAAGGCGATTAATAACATGAGCTCGCTACAGAAGGAATCTGCCGTTTTCAAAGAGAAACTCAGGAGCGAGACCATGAAAGTCCGTGAGCTTACTCGACGGGAGAACGATGCGGAGGCAAGGATGAAAAAATCGGAGCGAACTAGCAGAGAGCAGAAAGCGGAATTGGAGGCAACCATAGTTGACCTCGAAGAGCGCCTGAAAGAAAAGGGAGGAAAGGCGCAGGAGAAAAATGAGAAAGTCATCAAGTCTCAAAAAGATGCCATCAGGGAGAAAGATACAAGGTAAGTAACGCAGCGGGTGGTGGCTTCTGAGGCGCTCAAAACAATTAAACTTTTCGTGGACCAACGAGCTCGACTAACAATGAATTGAATGTCCTCGTGTCGGATTCAATGCAGGATCAAGACTCTCGAAACGGAGATGGAAGGGAAAAATGAAAATGTCAAATCTCTGAAAAAAGAGATTGCTACCCTCGCGAGTAAGCTGAAGAGTGCGTCGGAATTAGACAGCAGTAAGGTCACCGTCGACAAAACGACCTTGGAATCTTTGGAGGAGGAACTCGCGAATGCAAAGGAAAAACTGTCGAATGCGAACATTGAGGAGATGGAAGAGACAATATCCTCCCAGAGTACCAAGATGAACACGCTCAAGGAAGAGAAGAAGAAGCTCATGGTGAAGTACGGAAAATTGGAGGTGAATCTCACCAACACGAAATCTCAGCTCGACGGTAGCCACATCGAGAATCAGACATTAGAGAAGTTCAAGGAGAAAGCAATCGAGACGGAAAAGGAGCTCCGCGATGAACTTGCCAAAGTTCGTGAAGGTGAAGCAAAGACAGACACCGAAAAGCGGCTCAATGAGAAAATTACGGCCCTTGAAGGCACGAAGAAAAAGCAGGATGAGACACTTCTCATTCTTCGGGAGATGCTCGAAAAGCACCAAAGGCACAGCGAGACGCTTGCCAACTTGCTGGAAAAGAATAAGATTGCGGCCCCGGCTTTTAATGCGGGACCGGGAGACAATTTAGAGGCGAGTGTAGACAGCAGCGGTGGAGGGGAAGGTGCAAGCATATTTGAACTCTCTCAGTCCTCTGCAGCGTCGACGAGCATCAGCTCCAGTAAGCCATGAGAATGGATGTGGAAAGGAAATATATATGTAATGTTGCGATAATAGATGTTGCTGTTTACAGAATAAATAAAGGGAAATGGTGTGGTTGGGTAAGATGCATGGCAGCACATCGCATTTACAGTAAGCCAGCCAAACTAATTCTCATTTACATTCAACAGTTACTAGAATCTCGCCCGGTTCGATTGCTGCTGACCACCTCTCCTCTGATGCGACTGTATTTGATGCATCTGTTGCATTTGCCGTCCCCCCTGGTGCTGCCCCTGGTGCAGCTTAGGTTGTTCTGTATTGAGCTTCATAGTTTTTACTATTCTCTCCCAAACGTCGTCGCCTCTGATAATATTTTTCATCTCCCCTTCCATCTCAAAAAATATTTCGAATAAGAGGGCATTGACCAATTCGTTCGCATTGGTTCTGTTGGCGTTGTTAACTCCATTGCTTGTGCTTCCGTTGTAATCAGGTGCCTCCCCCCAACCTCCACCTCCACCTCCACCCCCATCCATCATAACATTGTCGTCATCGCCATCGCCATCCCAACCCCAAACTTCTTTGCTAACTTTGTAGACACCCGCCTCGCCCCAGAGCGATATTTCGCTTGCCATCAGACAGGCTGCTCTCTCAGCGAGCAGCCTGACCGACTCAACTTCCACTCCTCCCTGACCCAGTCCCCCGCCCCTGCTGGCCTCGGCACACCACTTCAGAGCCAAACCCAAGTGTCCCAGACACATCTTACTCCCCCGAAAGTCAGCGGCGCTGCTTCCCAACGCCGCAAAGTCAAAGCTCGGGCTCTGCTTGGTGCTGTCCTGGATGCAGCCAATTCGATTCGTCGCCAATCCTGTAGCCACCTCCCCTCCCTCGAACCGTATGTCAAAAGTGTCGTTGTCGTAGACATTCAAAACAGTCCCCATGGTCAACCCGCCAGCTGCGGTGACTCCGTCCCCGTCGCCGTCGCCAACAAAATCCAATGCAAAACTCAAACCTTCCTCCCTGACCCCAACTAAACCACCTACACACAGCAAGCTGGTCAAGGCGCTGCCCAACTTGCCCGCCTCGTCCAAGGTAAAATAAACAAATTTGTCTTCCCTGGGGTTCGCCTTGGCAATGACCGTCAGCGCGCTGAGCAAAACTTCCCCGAGAAAATTCTCTATTTTGTAGGCAAAAAGATTGCTGTAGCCGCCACATCCATCCGTGGAGCAGAGCAAAGCACGCTCGCTGTTGCTCATGGCGTAGGTGCTGGTGGAGATGTAGTGGCTGTGTGCGATAGCTTCGTGCTGGACTTGGCTTGAAAGCGTTCGATTCCTGTTCCCTCCCCCGCCACCCCCTCTGCCGATGCCTTCTCCCGCAGGCTTAAACAGAAACCTACTGACAACACTGCTCCCCAAGAAACTGGAGACATCCACAACAATATCCCTGCACACTGCCAAAAACACATCCAGCAAATTTCCAGCAGATTGTCGGAACCTGCCCATGTTCACCCCGATGCACAACCCCACAAGCTCAAGACACTCGCTCGCAGTCTTCAAGCTATTGAGGGTGTACTTAACGTTGTGTCTGGGCGAGTGCACCAAGACACTGTTGATGGTGGAGCTATAGGTTGTGATGAAATCCAAGGCGAGTTCCAGATTATACTCGCTGTGCTGCTCGTCGTCCTCTCGACTAATACCTCTGGCCCTATTCCTGAGCAAGGCACTCGCGGTCTTCACTGCCAATCCAAAAATTTCTAAAATTGGATCAGTCTCAAAGTCATCAAAGTTGCCCCCTCCCCCACTCTTGACGTAGCCGAAATTCAGTTTCTCGCCCCCCCCCCACCTTAGACAACCGCTGCGCAGCAGGTTGTTACTGTTGAGCGTCTGGTGGATGCCGCTTTGACTCAAATAAACAGCTAGTTCGCTGCAACTGCAAGCGGAAAGATGGAAGAAGCTCATTAATGCTTTGACGACTTGCAAATTGCCACTCATTGAGCTGGCATCGACGTGGTGGACCAAACTCGAGTAGAGGTTGTGGTTGTGGAGCACATTCGCGAAACGCTGGCAATAGTCCCCGCCCTCCCGCCGCCCCGGGAGCAGCGCGGTTAAGACCGCAATGCTAGTCTTGAGCAGATCCAGGTTGATTCTTCCCCTCCCGTCGTCCTCCTCCTCCTCAAAGTCGTAAATTAAGCAAGCCCTGCCACCCCCAGCCCCTTCCCCGTAACCCATACATCTCAACAAGGTAATGGTGTCGCAGACTCGTTCTAGGAGCCTCAATTTTACGTCCTCTCCTCCGCCGCCTCCACTCCTTGCCAAAGCCCGAATGATCAGCATGGCGGCCGTGAGCAACCTCAACCTTACCCTGCTGGCCATATCGAAGGCCTCCTCCTGCGTCTTGGTGACCTCCGCGAGAGTGCCTCCAGTGATACCGCCCCGAACAGGCTCCGTGACTTTAAACAGCCTGTCCGTTGCTAACTCGATATTGTTGAGCAAATTTAGACACTCACCAGGTTCATAGAGCCTGCTGTTGTCCCTCCTTCTTACTTGGGATTTCCCGGGCACGACGCTTTTTTTCACTACAACGTGCAGTTGGTGGTGCAGCATGCTCACGAGCGCCTCGGCCATTTCGCTTGCGACGATTGCGAAGGCGAAGCTGCCGATTGTACTGTTGTTGTAGTTGTTATTGTTGGCCAGAGCCTTGACGACGACATTGACCATGGCATGGGACCGGAAGTCGCCCAAAAAGTTGCTGATATTGCCGCCGCCGGGGCTGGATCCAATGCCCCCCGGCGTTGGAGGCAAAGAGAGAGGCGGAGGCTCAAAGCTATCCCCGCTACTACTCCGTTTGCGGCGAGATTTGGGGCTGAACTGAGGCGTCTGGAATCCGCCGCCCCTTCCTCCTCTCTCGTTCCCACCGCCGCCGCCGCCGCCGCCGCCGCCGCCGCCTCCGGAATGTTCTCCCTCCTTGCTTACAACCTCGGATCGCAAGACGCACACCTCCATGAATCTCCGCCAACTCCTTATGAGCGTGGCCTCCGCGCTCGCCAAGCTCCAAATTGTGTTGTAACTCGTTAAACAACTGACAACAGCTTCTTCGCCATCACTCCTAGAGATGGAGAAAAAATCGCTAGCACATTTCACATCGTACACGACTTTGTCATCTAACGATATAAGACCACTCAGAAAAGCGGCAGGACTGACAATTGTGCGGACCCTATCGAAAACTACCCTTGGCTCTGCGTTCTCGGACATTTCATCGAAGACGTCGTCGGAAAATACCATAAACTGCTCCGTCCACTCTTCATACTGGTTCTTCGCAGCCGCATTCGCCAAGAATTTCTCCACGACACTGCATATCTTCTCTTCCGAGTGTATTTCGATTGTCAAAATGCGCAACGCGCCGCTGACGAGCTTGATTTTGTGGGTGTGGTTTGACAAGCTGCTGCTGCCGCCCCCAAGGGCAGACCATTCCAATGGACGTTGCAAAAGTTGAGTCATTTTCTCCAAGAAAGCATTGCCTCCAAACGCTCTGATCTTCTCAGTCGTAGCGAAGATCTCCCCTTCCACCCCTCTTGCCTCCCACAAAAATGCGATGGTAGAAACGGCTCGGGCCGATAGCCTCAAAGAGTTGCTGATCTTGACCTTCGCTTTCTCTGCCCCCCTTTCCCCTTCCTCCGCGCCTTTCTCCGCATTTTCTTCGTCGACTACGAACAAGTTGCTGTCGACATTGCCGTCGGCGGCAAAGTCTTCCACGTCCAGACAATTCACTAGACTATCTACCACGTTGGGGGAATTCAAAAACTTTAGCGCGAATTCCGGCTCGTATCTGATTGAATCCTCCAGCAAGTTGAGGAAATTTACGCAGTCATCTACGAGACAGTGCGATTCCTTGTTGCAAACAGCTGCGTCTATAACGCAGTGTAGGCAACTGAATTCGTGCTTGTTGGCACCAAGAATTTCCATCACGGGTATCCCGAAACGCATACTCCAGCGAAGCAGGCTGATTGCATCGCCAGTGGGCAACACAAGCGATGACGCGAATTCACTTGCCGAAGTCGTGACGTAGTAAGCGATGAAGTCGATTGTCGTCATCTTGTCGAAAAAATTCTGATTACCAAGAGTCGTAGCCGTCTTCCACGTAGCGTTGAGATCTGTGTCGCTATAAACGAAGTCGTTGCCACCCTCGAACTTGGACAACGAAGCAGGAGGTTTGGGCGGTGGCACTGTCAACAAATTTAGGGGCGTGTGACTGCCACCTGAGCTCTCGCTCTCCTCAAACCAGGTCAAAAGCAGCTGCAACGATTTCGTCGCCAGCTCCGCCAAGGCGGCGCTCTCGGCACCGTCGATCGTGCCCAGCACACCAAGGGAAAAATCGAGTTTCCGAAACGGCATTTCACCGCTGGTGTTGGCGTCGGTACTCTCGCCCGCATATAGTGACCAGGCTCCCCACGCTTTGTTCTCGGTCTTGGTTTGGGTCAGCTCGTTTGAAATGGCAAGGGTTCCTCGCACGGCACTAGCAACGGGCAGCGTACTACACATCGCTATTTCCCTGGACACCCTTCCGTCACTGACTAATCTATGGAGTATAATGTCCCGGTACTTGCATATGGTCGCCACTGTGTTGCTCGACAGGTTGCTCGCCCTCGTGTAGGGCCTCAGAGATTTCAAGAATGCGTCGATATTCTGAATGCACATACTCGTAAGGCCCCACCGGTCCGAACAGTTGTCGAAGCTCAATCTCTCGTTGATCGCCCCCAAAATGTCGCAAGTCCGTTCAATTCCGTCCAAAAGAGTTTGCAAATATTGTAAGCCGTCTGTTTCTGCTTGATCGACGAATACCGTGCTGGCATGCAAGGAGAGCTGGTGAAAGAGCCTGACCCCGGCAACGACGCAATCGATGGGCGCATTCAACAGAAATCTTGCTCCTCCGTTGTTGGCGACACACCTGCTGACCGTCATGGGCCAGTTCTTTATACACCCGAAGCGGGAGAGGTTACTAAGCGCGTTGAGCGCGCTTGTCGCGATGGCTGATGAGGCAGCATTAACTGCGGCGTTGAAAATATAGCGGGGGCCGCTGAGGGTGAGTAGCGCCGTCAGAGACTCCCTCGACTTCCTCCCGCCTTTCGTCGTCAGCTGAGAAAGCGCTTCGTACAAGCTAACGATTGTGTTCTCGTCGCCGCAATTGTCGTGCAGAGAGAGAGAGCATTGCTTGACCGCTAAGTGCAAGGAGTTTGGGGGGAGGGAGCGAATTGCAAAAGCGGCTGTCTCCTCGTCCGTGGCAAGATGACTGAGCAACTCAATCAGCGGTCGGCTGCGGGCCAAGATGACATCCAGAGTCGGAGATTTCAAACTCGACGTGGAAAGATCGTTCGCCGAATTGAGAAGGTGACAGAGAGGGTCGAATTTGTGGGCGGCGTCAAATACGCTAAGGTTGCCGCCGTTCTCCTCCATAAAATAAGAAAAGGCGCCAAACTGAGCCCAGAACTGCTCGCACAAGTTGGTCTGATTCTTGTATGCAGCGGAGGAGAGAGTACAGAGGACTTCGACATCCGTCGGCGGCATCGCCGTCTTCGTAAACAAGTAGCAAGACGCAATCGTGGCACTTATGCACTCCTTGCATATGCTTGCGAAGGCGTTGTCGGAGTTCAGGGCAGAGGCGACCGTTTTGAGATAGGTAAAGGCGGAGTATTTGTTCGCGGTCTCGAGGGTCTCAGAATCGCGAGACGCAAAGAATTCCAGTAGCTCGGAACTACTTCCGCTCCTTGAATTCGACGCAAGATAAAATTTGACCAATCGCATCCAGAGGGCCCAAGAAAGGGCAAGGATTGACTCGGGGGCAACAAAATTTGCGTCGTCGGTCGATTCAAGTTGGGCCAAACGCGCTTCAAGGAGTGGGATAGATTCATTCAAGATAGTGTCGTGGACAGAGGAGAGCTCTGCTTCCACGTTTTCTCCCTCGAGAAGAACGCAGTCTTGCAGAGGATTTTCGTTGCTGTTGGGAGGCACAAGTCTCCAAAACTGGAAGGATTCGATGGTGATCACCGCCGCAATCATAGGCAAGCGGCGGAGGAGGCGGCCGTTTTCGGAGCCGGGGGGGAATAGTTTCTTCGCGGTGGAGTTTCGGTGAAAAGCGGGGTGATCGGAAAAGTAGGAAACCTTCAGGAAATTACTGGTGAGGGAGAGGAGCGTCTTCCGAGTAGGCGAAACACGCGAGTAAAAGAGGAGGGATAGGAGATTCAGAAGGTGCGTTGTCGTCTGCAGTGTTTGCGACAGCGTTTGCTGCGCTGTCACGCTCATGAACTTGCGCACCTCGAACAGGGTAGTCGTATTGAAGGTATTGGCGTGGCGGGAAGCGTCCAGCTGATCGTTTTTCGACTTTTCGTAGTAGTAGTCCAAGTTCTTGTAGTCCTCCAAGAAAAGGGAAGGGGGGATTGAAGACGGTAAGGAGGGTGGAGGAGGGGTCGTTGAGCTCCAATTCTTGACAATTCGGTCGATAAGAAGGTTCACGGTCGTATCATCCGAAGGTGTAGATGGTGACAACCAGGAGGTCAGGGAATCGGCTACAACCAATTTCAAGGGATGAGAATCGTCCAGATCGATGCGCAGCATCTCTTGGATCGTCTTGATCGCGTAAACCTCGCTGTCGTAAAAGTGGTGAATGCATAGCCTGAGGAATGGGAGCGTACCGATGGGGGAAGAAGAGGGGGAAATTGACTTGAAATCATCAGCAGGAGAAGGAGAAGGAGAAGGACAAGGAGGGGTGGAGGACGTGGGGGCAGAGGCGGAGGCTGCAGAGGCGGAGGCTGCAGAGGCAGAGGTAGCATCCGAATAAAATCCTCCCTTGGACACAAAATCAGACATGTAAGAAACAGTTATCTCAGCCGCCTTCGTCGTGCAAACATCTAGGATGTTGCCCAGGGCCGTGGCATGCGCCTTTCCCAAATCCGTTGCCAGGAGAGCAGCAGTCGAGGGGGTCTCAACGGTAGATGTCGGGTCGGCGCTGAATGCGGCGAGAAAATCGGGGAGAGAACGTAGCGAATCGGCATCCGTGCTAGAGGAGGTCAACAAAGACAGGAGCACAAACGGGGAGCTAGCCATTCCAAATTTCACAGGGTTCAAATGGACGTGTTTTGCTGTATGCGCCGCGTATTTTCGTTGTTCAGGTGTTCAGGCGAGTTGCAAGGAACCCGAATAGCGGTTTTTTAAGTCGGTGCAAGCACTTAGAGGTTTTTGTGTGGGAAAAGGTAAAAAAAAACAGGTCACCACTTTTACAAGTAAGTAGGGACTTCTGAGCAAAGCCCACGTCGTCATCATCATCATCCACACAGTTTAACCCTTCTCCGTTGCTGTCTAAAGGAGAATAGACAATGTTGAACTTGAGGGCGAATCGACACCGACGATAAAGAAGCGCTGTTCCCTCCTCCCACAGCCCCCACCCCCCCCTCTCACCCTCCCCCCATCTAACACCCTCTCCCTCGCTCTCTTCACCACCAGTGCGCTTCCTTTCTCTTCTTCTCGCTACAATGCTCTCCGCTGGGAAGTCCTCCACAGGATCCAACAAGAAAGGCAACACGAAAGGCTCCTCCACAACGTCCAACAACCCCATCGAGGAGGCCAAGGCGAAAGCCGCGAAGTTCACCGCGTGCGAGGATATCTCCGGAGCCTATCTCGTATTCTCTTCCGGCAACCTTATTGGAGACAGTGGGAACGTAGCCTCTGGTGCTGGATCTGGAGGAGGTCCCTTATCCTTGTCGGCCAGTGATAACGTTTGGCTGGTCAAAACCAAGTTGCTATGTGTTGAGCAGGAGCAGGAGGAGTGCCTTGTCCGCGGAAACGTTCAGATCGCCTGGGACCTGAAGGAAGGTGATGCGGGGGTGTTCCCAGGGGGGCCGATCGAACCTGGTCCTTTCTTGCTTTATGACCAATTCGCCGGCTACGTCTATGACAACGAACTCACCTACGTCGAGTCATTCTCCTTGTATGGGCTCGTTGGCACGGACCAGGCAATCATGAACTTCGAGCAGGGTTCCTTGAGGGGAGTCAATATTGATACGAACCAAGCGGGCGGTTCCTCAACTGTGGGGGCCTTCGAGGGGTTTTTCCTCGATGCCGATAAGGTCGATAGGGATGTTCTTGAAAGTTACG